>JADMIO011507054.1_pt1 | contig 39943 bp, 39 predicted proteins | sample 8958161 | NCBI WGS metagenome assembly JADMIO01 (sample SAMN16585339, study PRJNA669376) | soil metagenome | isolation source: Crop rotation soil | place: USA: Cullars Rotation, Alabama | collected 2011
CGCGACAACTTGTCCACGTGGAATTCTAAGCTTAGGATCCCAATGTGCTGGAAAGTATCGGCACGCTGAATTGTTCTCAGGTGGTGGGCAATTACGACGCAGGTTCTATCCTTCATCAAATGGTCGAGTGCTTCCATCACTTCTTGTTCTGAGGCGGCGTCGAGACCTGAAGTAGGCTCGTCAAGAATCAGAAGCGGCGTGTTTCGAATAATGGCGCGGGCAATGGCAATCCTCTGCCGCTGTCCTCCTGATAAAGATGCGCCGCGCTCGCCGAGGACGGTGGAATAACCATCCGGCAATTTCTCGATGAATTCTTCGGCACACGCCAATCTGGCGGCGCGAACAATTTCGGCCGGTTTGGCATCTGGTTTGCCATAGGCGATGTTGTCCCACACTGTCGCTCTAAAAAGGAGCGTCTCCTGCAGTACAAAGCTCATCTGCTGGCGCAATGATTGCAGCTTGAATTTGCGAACGTCCTGTCCATCTACGCGAATCACCCCATGCGTAGGGTCGTAGAAGCGCGGAATGAGGCTTACGATGGTGGTCTTCCCTGTTCCTGACGGGCCAACCAGTCCCACCACCTGACCAGGCTCTATGTGAAGACTAACGTCTTTCAGTACGGGCGCGCTTCCGTCATAACTGAAGGAGACGCGGTCGAATTCAATTTCTCCCTTGAATCTCGGGGCACGAATGGCGCGGGGCAGGTCGCGCACGCGACTTTCAATTTCCAGTACTTCCCGAATGCGCTCGTAGCCAACCGTCGCCTTGGAAACGGTATCGGTCATCTTCGAGAGATCGCGCATGGGCTTGTACATCTTGTCGAGGTAGAAGAGAAAAACGATGAGCACGCCCGTGCTGATGCGGCCCTGTAAGGCAAGATACGCGCCATAACCGAGCACAAGGCAGGTGCCGATCGCGACGATCACTTCCACAAGAGGGGCCAGTTTCGCTTTCAGGCTGCGCGCACGAAGGGCGGTTTCCACTTGCTCCAGGCTCTCGGACTCGAATTTTTTTACCTCGTAGTCTTCTCGCGCGAATGCCTTCACCACTCGGGCCGAGGTAAGCGCTTCTTCCACAATGGAAGTGAGTTCACTTTCTTTTTTGCGCACGGCACGCGAGGCTTGCTTTATGCGATGCGTGAGGAAATAGACGACAGCAAAAAGAAGCGGCACTACCGACAAGGCAATGAGCGTGAAGCGCCAATTCACGTAGAACATGACCGCGATCATTCCGGCGAGCGTCAGGACATTTACAAGAATTCCAAGCAGGGCGGAGTTGATGAAGCTCTGCACCGCGTCGATATCGTCTGTAACGCGGGAAATCAGATCGCCTGTGCGAGTTTCATCGTGTTCAGCCAGCGAAAGCCGTTGGATATGGTTGTACAGGACGCGCCTGAGATCATGGGCTACCCACTGGCTCACGCTTGTCGTGGTGTACTTCTCGATGTAGGAACTTACCGCACCAAGCACGGCGATTGCGGCTACACAAGCAATCGCGAACTCCAAAACCGCGATTTTGTTTTCGCCAAAATAGCCGACAATATGCGCAAGCCAGTTTGGCAGTTTTTTAGACTGCAGTGTGCTGTCGACGATGACCTTAATGGGCCAGGGCTCGAGCACGTCCGCCGCGGTCTCGCCCACCACAGCCACCACCGCGACGGTCAGCGGTTTCCAATGCGCTCGGAGAAGGCTTGCGGGCCTAGCCTTTGCTGAAGAGGAGCTTGGGGGCTTTCGCTCTTTTCGCTTATCGCCTCGCGGTTTGACGGACGTAAGTGGCCTCCTCGAAACCCTCAACTGGGAGCACTAATCCCGACTTAAGAACTGCTTAAGAGTTTGCGTGTGAGTTAACGGCTTTCCTATACAGCGGAGGGACGAACCAGGTGCGGAAGTATTCCTTTAAGTACTTCGTTTTAGAAGAGCGTGAGTTGAACCGTAGGAACCTGGATTGAGCTGTTTTAACAAAAAAGGGCCGGACTAGCGCCCGGCCCTCTCAAATACATGGCTGTTGATGATTAGAAGATAAGCTTCAGGCCCAACTGCATTGCCCTAGGCCCTCCTGAACCAAGGACCGGGTTGGAGCCAGCTATGTCTGGAGTGTTGGTGACCGCCGCGAGACCGCTTCCATCGCTCCCGGCGTGGGAAGGATCGAGAGTGGCAGCGCCGCCTCCAGGTCCACCGGACGGGTTGACGAAATCAGGCCTATTGAAAAGGTTAAAGAACTCCGCACGGAATTGCGCACTGAACCGCTCGGTGAACTTGAATGCCTTACTGACCGAGGCATCCACGTTCTTGAAACCGCCGTCGCGGAAGAAGTTGCGCAGGTTTGAATTTGAAAAGCTACCAAACGCTGGCGGCGTCAGCACCGAGTTGTCTAGTGCATAGCAGCCCAGGTTGGCGAGCGAGGCTAATGCCAACTGGCTGTAGCTGGAATTCTGATAACAGACGCCACCCGGCGCCGTCGGCCCATTAGGTACGAAGCCTGTCTGGTTTGCTCCAGGGTACCAGGGAATTCCGGGAGCTCCGGTGGGCCCCAGAGGGACGCTGGTGTAATTGTGAATGGCTTTGAAGTCGTTGGGGTTGCCGGTGAAGTTCCAATAGCTTTGAGCCCCATTCGTGATCGCGCCGGTTCCAGCGAAGTCTGTGGTGGTGTCGTTAATTCCCCAAGGCGAGCCGCTTTGAAGGATCGTCACAACGTTGAGCGACCAACCTTGCATGATTTGGCCAAAGCCAGCACGTCCGGGAACGGCGTACGTCATTGAGATGGTCCCGCGATTGCGGATATCAAACGTGCTTGGGCCGAAACACTGGCTGTTAAGAGTGGCGTAACTGTTGGCCGGAATGCAGCCACCACCACCTGTCCCCTGACCTGAGGCCACACCCAGAGCCTTAGAAAGTGTGTAACCGCCGGTGAGAGTCAATCCGTGGTAGTTCTTCATTGTGATTGTGCTCTGCAGCCCGTTGTAGTTGGAGTTATCAAAATTCCCGAAGACGTTGATGGTCTTAAAATACGGGAACCTTGAAGCAAAGGGCCGTGTGAGAGTCTCATTGGCCGAGTTCGGGTTGCAGTTGCTGTAGTTGGTCGCCGCGCTGGCGAGGCAGGCGTTGACCGCAGCCTGGGTCCACCCTGGCCCTGAAGCACCGACGGCGCATGGAAGGGCTGCCGATCCGGCCGCAGCAGCCGCAATTGCGGCGCTGACGCAATTCGGCTGGTTTATATCGAGGTTACTCAGGAATTTTGTGCCCTTATTTCCGACATAGCCGAAATCTATGCCGATATTGTGAGTAATCGCGTGCTGCACGCCGAGGCTGTATTCGTAGACGTACGGGGTGCGCATATTTGGATCCACCCCAAAAATCGCGCACTGTCCAGGCGTGTAACCGGCGAGCGGACCAGACGTGACGGCGGTCTTGCCGTCGCCGCAAAAAGCCTGGGACGTATTGTAGATGGGAGTGGTTGATGAATTGTTTGCCCAGTTAAACGGAATTCCGCCAGGACATTCGCCATTGGCGGCGGCGCAGTTTGTACCGTCCAGAATCGGCGTTTTAGCGAAGGCAGTATTAATAACGCCAATTGTGCCAGTGCCCTGTTGGAGGACTGTGTTCGGCGCGGGACAAGTGCCGGTCGTTGAGATGTTGCAAAAGACCAAATTCGCGCCTGTAGGCTCGGCACGTAATCCGTTTGCGTTACCGATTCCCTGGAGCACATCGAGACCCATCTGCTCGAAAAGAACTCCGCCTGATGCGCGAAGTATGGTTCTTCCAGTTCCGAAAAGATCCCAGGCGACGCCGACACGCGGACCAAAATTATTGAAGTCACCGTTATAGGGCGAAGTGAGCCCGTAGCCCACCTGTTGAACTCCCGTGGGGGCGTTCGGATTGAAGTTGCCTTGCAGATTATTCTGCTCCGAGGGGACGCCGTTATACTCCCAGCGCAATCCCAAGTTGAGTGTGATTCTCGGCGTCACGCGGTAATCATCCTGGATAAATAGCGCATAGCCTGGAAAGCTGAAGTTCCTCAGGAGGTTGCCGGTAAGAATGGTGGCACTGCCTTTGCCGCCCTTAACAGTCCCTCCTTGCGCAACCCCCACAGGGACGCCGTCGGGCAGGCCCTCAAAAAAGTCAACCAGGTTAGTAAATCGGATTGGCCCCTTCGTATTCGCCGTCACGTTTGACTGGCTTTGCATGTTCAACAGTTCGCCGCCAAACATAAACGAGTGTTTACCGTGTAAATAGGAGATGTGGTCCGTAATTTGAAGGGTGCCGTCTGGCCCGACGATCTTTGGCCAACCCGCGCCCAAGCCGCCGCTCAACCCAGAGATGGTTAACCCTGGAAAACCAAAGTAGAGCGGATTGGTCTGGCCGGTGAAGATGCTATAGGTGCTGCCGTTGAAATTGTACGCTGCCGGATTCTGGGTACTGTCTCCGCTAAGGAAGCTCTGATAATAGTGTGAATAGCCAACCCGAACCTCGTTGACCCACGTAGAATTCGGTGTATAGGTCCAGTCGCCCGCAAACGCCTGAGAGCGGGCGTATTGTTTGGTTTCCCAAATCTGATTCGTCTGGGACGGAGAGTCGTTCAAAGTTCCGATCCCGGGGCTTATGTAATAGGTTGCCGCCAGGGAATTTTTATCGTTGAGGTGGTAATTCACCTTGCCTAGGCCGGAGTCAATTCGATTGTTGTTGATGAGCCCATTGTTGATTGAATTAATGCCAAGAGAACCCGGCACGTTCGCCGGATTATTGCCCAAAATGACCGGCCACAGGCCCGGGTAATTGGGCAGGGGCTGACAGTTATTGTTCAGACCGGAAAGTTGAGCACTAAGCGGCGTCAGCGCTCCCGGAACTCCTGAACCCACAGGCCCGTTCGCGAGCGCAGCTTTACAGGCAAGCATCAAATTACTGGTTGCGGTTCCGATGGACGTTGTTCCACTACCCGCAGCACCCGTTACCGGATCCGTAATAACCTGGGTCGCGCCCAGAGCATAGCGTTGCTCCTCAAAAGTCATGAAGTAGAAGAGTTTGTCTTTTACGATGGGCCCGCCAAGCGTGGCGCCGAACTGCTCCAAGCTGAGTGAAGGAACAGGCGCCGGCGCAGCGTTGAAATAGTTGCGGGCATCCCATTTGCCGTCGCGCCCATAAGCGAAGGCAGTGCCATGAATAGCGTTGGTACCCGACTTTATTCCCACGTTCACGATTCCGCCCGGCTTCCAGCCGTATTCGGCGCGGGGATTCTCCTCTGTCTTGAATTCGTCAATCGAATCGATCGAGATGAGCGTCCCCGAATCGCCAGAGGCCATGACCGCATCCCACACGGCCTGGGACATCCATGGATCGTTTCCATTGATTCCATCGACCATGTAGTTGTTATCGGTATTCCGCAGGCCGTTCGTACTCTGTGTCCAGCCTGAGCCGCCTGGGTAGATTGTGAAGCCTGGACGCAATTGCAACAGGTTGGAAAAATTTCGGCCGTTCATCGGTAGTTGGTTAACGATGTCGCTGTTCAGAGTGCCGCCTAGTTCAGCATTGGTCGTCTCAACTAACGGCAGCGATTCCGTTACGGTGACGGTTTGCGTCTGCGCGCCGGGTTGCAGGGTGAGATCAACACGGAGATTGCCGTTAGTCTCCAAAGTAATGCCGGTCCGTTCGGCAGTCGTGAATCCCATAAACTGTGCACGAACCGTGTACGTGCTAGGAGTGAGATTCGGAGCGTTATAGGCACCCGCTGAGTCACTTGTCAGATTTCGGCTAGTGCCTCTGAGCGTGTCGGTCACGGTGATTTGCGCGCCCGCGATGATCCCGCCGCTCTGGTCCGTTACAGTGCCCTGAATGGTGCCGGCATTGCCTTGCGCAAAGCTCGGCAAAGAAACAGCGCAGATCACTAATCCAAGGAGCAAAAAACGAGCTACGTTTACAAGTGTGCCCCGCTTCCGTGAAGCACACCTCAAAGCTGTAATTCTCATGAACACGCCTCCTGAAGATACGAAAGCCCCAGAGGAAAACAAAAGCGGCACACTTGTACTGTGGCAGGCCTTAAGAACACCTTAATCGATTATGAATGGGAGCTTAAGACTAACTGAATCGGAATCGTGAAGTATCATCAAGTTCTGTCGTCCGCGACTCGCATCAGTTTGTTTTTGAAGGTATTCAAGCAGTCGTCCCGTCATTTCTGTCGGAAAGATACCTGAAAAACTGGATCACCCTCACCTGGTAACGTGGATTGTAATAACAAACGCTCTATAACGTTCCTCCATACAACCAGCTAAGCAATACCCTCAATTTTGAACCTACGAAGAGGTCTATACATTCAGCAGACAAAGGGAGGCCCGCCTCATGCGCATTACGCACCTCGGTCATGCCGGTTTCTGCGTCGAAACTGCTTCTGCCACTGTAATCATGGATCCGTGGCTCTCGCCCTACGGCGCATTCGATTCCGCATGGTTCCAATTCCCCCGCAATCATCACATGGCCGATTTTGTTAACGAAAAGCTCGCCGATGGGACGAAAGAACGTTTCGTTTACGTGAGCCACGAACATCAGGACCATTTCGATCTGGAATTTTTGCGCAGCTTGCGCCACAAAGATTTCACGTTTGTCATCCCCAATTTCGAACGTGCAGCCCTGCGTTCGCTCCTCGCGAACCTGGGAGCTAAAGCCGTCATCAACTGCGAGCACAACCGCGCAGTTCCGATCCCCGGTGGCTACCTCAAGCTTTACCTGGATGATTCCGGAATCAACCGGGATTCCGGCGTGCTGCTCAAAGCGGATGGTGAATCGTTTCTGAATTTCAACGATTGCAAACTGTACGATCAGCTCGCCGCAATTGGCAGCGAAGAAGGTCCGATTTCGATCTTTACCTGCCAATTCTCCGGCGCGACCTGGCATCCCGTCTGCTACGACTATTCACCCGACGTCTACCAGCGAATTTCGCGCCAGAAAATGCTTTCAAAGTTCGAAGCTGTCGCGAAAGCTATCGAGACCGTTGCCCCGCGCATGTATCTGACTTCCGCCGGGCCGGCCTGTTTTCTCGATCCTATGCTGATGCATGTGAACTTCGAGCCTGTTAATATTTTCCCCCGCGCAGAAAAGTTCCTCTCGTATCTGCAAACTCGTCTGGCGAATTCTTCGACTTTATGCCTGGAGATAACTCCCGGCGATACGCTGAATGCTCATAACGGAAATTGGGAGGCTCAGGGAACTGAGAAAGTCAGCGAAGAGCGCTTTGAGGCTTACATGAAGGCCTATGCCGCCGATTACGAGCAGTACTTCGCGGCGCGCAGACGGAAATTCACGCACGATCAACTCACGGCTTTAACAGATCGCCTCCGTCTCGAACTGGAAGATAAACTCTCCCATTTCACTCTTCACAAACGCGTCGGTGTTCCGCTTTATTTAAAATTGCAGGACGAAACCGAACAGACGTTGCGAGTCGATTTTGCAAATAAAATTGTCGAAAGCTCCACCGAAATTCCTGACCGCAACTACTACTCCATCTTGATGCCTGCATGGCAGATCGAGCGAGTGCTCGATCGAAGGCTCACTTGGGAACAATTCGCGCTCACCTTCCGGATGCGGCTTAACCGCGAACCTGACGTGTACCAGACGTTGATACAAGGTTTCCTGCTGATGGAACCGGAAGATCTCGAGTGGTTCTGCGAGCGCTTCATAAACATTGAGACCAAACAGAAGCGCATCGTCATAGAAGCGGGCGGCACAAAATACTCGATTAATCGTTACTGCCCTCATCAGGGCGGCGACTTAAGCCAAGGCTGGCTTACTGATGGGAGACTTTGGACCTGTCCGAGACACCGCTGGAATTTCGCGCTCGACAACGGCGGAAAGTGCACCGGCAGCAATGCCAGCATCGAGGCCGTTTGCCTGGAAACGGAACTCGCAGCATAGAAATCTCTGTTACCCGTTCAGTACTACCGCATACTTTTCTGAAGACTACCCTTTGCGGGGAATAGGTTCCTTCAACAAATACGCCAAACTCGCCCTTGCAGCCGAAATCTTTCTTTGGGCAAGGAGAAGAGAACAATGGAAACCCGAACAATGGGCCAACAAGAGGATCGCGTCACAGGAATGATCGAAGCTCAGACCTCGAAAATACCGTCGAGTGGCTATCTGGCAGCTGCAGTAACATCAATGCTCGCGTCGGCGATTTTGAAGCTCGCGGGGCGAGATGCGACTGCATTATTCGTCGGGCAGTGGGCTCCCGCATTTCTGCTGATGGGTGTCTACAACAAGATGGTAAAGCAGCATGGCTCGGATTCTCAGCATCGTCCGGATGCTTACCCGCAAGCTGCTTGAATCTGCCGGCAGCTCCAAAAACAGAGTTGAAGACGAGTCGTTCGATCGATGTGGTTGCGAGCGTTTGGTGCTGGAGGAGGGACTTGAACCCCCACGCTCTTTTGGAGCACGAGATTTTGAGTCTCAGTTCCACACCCCAGAAACTAAGGGAATTGGTGATTTGTATAGTATTTATGCGGCATCTGATTACATCGAATTACACCGATTTATAGGCTATTGAGTACAATTGAGAACAGCTAACCACGCCGTTTCCGGTGGAATCGTTCCATGACCTCTCGAACCTGTTCAACGTCCTTTTCGCGGCCGATGTTGTAACGCTGGAGCATTGACGGCGTCACATGGCCCGAGACAGTCATCGCCAGCTTCTCCGACACTCCAGCCTCGATCATGTTCCGTACTGCCGTGTGTCGCGTGTGCCGCAGAAGTGGACCAACGTAGATCAAATCGCGATGGTGGCGCTGACCATGTGCGGGGCAAACGCGTCCTTCGCACTGCGCTTCGCACTCGCGGCAACGGTACTTCCCCGCCCCGATGGCCACGCAGGCGTCGTGCCAGGCGACACTGAAGTTCCCAAGCGGAAAAACGGCCTCGTCTGGCTTGCCAGATTTGATCTTCAGATCTGACGGTATATGAACGGTGCGCGGTTTACCTGTTTTAGTGATCTCTCCCGGTAGCGTGACAATCCGCTTGGCGAGATCTACGTTGCGCCAGCGGAGCCGCCGCAACTCATAAACACGGATCCCGGTACGGTAGGCGAGGACAAAGGCGCTTCGCAAGGGCTCCGGCAGTTTACGACGCAAAGGCTCGTACCACTCATCCTCAATGAAGAACGCGCCCCGCGCCTCGTTCGTTTCTTTAAACATCGGAAAGTAGCCGGGGACCTCGGCGCTCGTGAGCCGCTCGTCCTGAACGGCCAGTTTGAACATCCTCCGGATTGATGCCATGCACCTGTTCGTGCCTGCCTCGGTCAGTTCCTTGCGGGTCTCCGCGCGAAAGCGGCGCAGATCGCCTACCCCGATGTCCGTGGCCTTCCAGCCACTAAAGAACCGGTCCAATCGGGTGATCGTCGAGACGGTCGGCTTGCCGTTCTTGTCGCGGTACAGAGAGCGGCTACCTTCCTCAACAGCGTTCGCCAGGAAGGCATCCCGGAGATCCTCATAGGTCACTTCACCGGGCGAAACCACGCGAGGGCGTCGGCCACCCGTCTCCAGCAGCTTGCGGCGCAGTTCTTGCTGCGCGAAATTTCGGTCGGTCGATCCGGTTGATGCAGCGTGCTGCAAGTACTGCGTCACACCGTTGGGAAGCCGCTTGACCTCGCGCCATTTGATCCACCAGATGCCGTTGCGGTCCCATAAAGATCCGCTTCCGTAACGGGCTCGTCCGTTTCGCTTTTTGTTCACAATGCCAATTTTATTTTGCTAGCATCCGAATGTAAATAGGCGCTCGTTTATCCCACGGGCCGGGGCAGCCCATATTCACTCATTGAGGTAGCACAATTTGATACTATCCATGCGCGTTTGGGCCCCCACCGAGGCTTTGGATGGTTGCCATCAGTTAATGAGCAGTAACCCCGAGGAGGAAATCACAGTGGGTGCAAAAAAGGACTCAGACAGAGCGGCTATCCTCGCGAAGATTATTGAGGAACTCAGTGTTCTGCCGTCTGAGGATCAACAGAAACTTCTTGAGACCATCGCAACCTTCTTCGGACTGCGAGGCCCAACACAAGGTTCGACTCAGATCAAAAGCGCTACGCAGACAACCCAGTCACCCCGTCTCCCCGGTGGAGGCTTTTCAGAGTCGCGGGATATTTCGCCGAAGGAATTCATTATGCAGAAGCAACCGCGAACCGACGTGGAGAGAGTCGCGTGCCTAGCGTTTTATCTCACGAACTATCGGAATACACCTCATTTCAAAACGATCGACATTAGCAAGCTGAATACCGAGGCTGCGCAAAGCAAGATGTCCAACGCACACGTAGCGGTCGACAACGCAACGAAAACGGGCTACTTGGTTCCCGCCTCGAAAGGCACCAAACAAATCAGCGCCGCCGGCGAAGTCTTCGTGCAGGCTTTGCCGGACCGTGACGCCGCGAAAGCGTCGATGACGAAACTCAGACCTCGAAAGAAATATCGCAAGGCGGCGAAACAGGATAAGCCAAAAACGCGACGCAAACTATGAAGATTCCGAAGCGACATAAGGCCAAGAGAATCGCTCTCTTCAACCATAAGGGCGGTGTAGGTAAAACGACTCTTACGGTTAACATCGCCGCAGCGCTTGGGTCGTTTGGGAAGAGGGTATTGCTTGTTGATGCGGATCCGCAGTGCAATTTGACGTCCTATTTGATTGCCGAAGATGTTCTGGACGAGTGGCTGGACGACTCGGACACTCAGCAGGGCCGAACATTGTGGACTGCATTGAGACCGGTCGCCAATGCCACAGGAGATGTCTACGAAATTGATCCTGTCAACCCCGGCATTAGCAAAGTGCTACTCCTTCCGGGGGATATTCGACTATCTGACTTCGAACAAGAATTAACAAGTATGTGGAGCGATTGTTTTCAACGAAAGTTGAGAGGGCTTCGCGGCACTAGCGCGCTGAGCCTGCTGATCAACTCAATCTGTTCTGCGAATGATATCGACTACGTCTTCTACGACTGTGGGCCTAATGTTGGCCCGCTGAACCGTGCCATTCTATTGGACTGCAATTATTTTATCGTTCCAGCAGCATGCGACCTATTTTCCATTCGGGCGCTGAAGACCCTGGGTCAAACCTTGGCGACCTGGATATCAGATTGGCGGATGATTAGCCGTCTCGCACCTGATGGCATTTATTTATTGCGTGGGGATCCTCGATTTCTGGGATACATACCCCAACGCTTCAGAATATACCGAGGCCAGGTTTCTAGCGGTTATTCGAAGTACTTGTCGCAGATAGAAAAACACATCGCCAGTGATGTCGTAAGAGTCTTAAGAAAAATTGACCCAAAGTTAGCTTCGAAGTCCCTAAGTCAAAACAAATTGGGACAAATAAAGGACTTTGGGACTCTTGCCAATGAATCCCAAATTCAAGGTGTCCCCCTTATGGATGTGAGAGTTGGGACACCCGAACAACGGAATCAGGCGGGGGCGGCATTTGACGCGATCGCGCTCAAGATTATCGCTCTTAGCGGCAAGAGTAGTTCAGCATGAACAGATACATTCCATCGCCCGCAGAAGCTAAGCGTGTAAAACAGTTGGTTCAGCACTACGTCAAGAATCAAGACCATTTTTCGTTGGTGCTAAACCAACTTAAGGACCATGTTCTCGGCGACAAGGATCTAATGAGTCAGGTGCACTCAATAAAATGGCGAATTAAGGACCCTGGACACCTAAGAGATAAGTTGGTGCGACAACTTGGAAAAGCAAAAGAGAGTGGCAAACCGTTTAAGATCACAACAGACAATTTGTTTTCGAAAATTAACGACCTAGCTGGCTTCAGAATCTTACATCTTCACACACGCCAAATGGATCACATCAACAAAGCACTCGTGCGAATTTTTGATCAAGCTCTTTATCGCCTCATAGAGGGGCCTGTCGCCAAGACCTGGGACGACGAATCAAGGGAGTATTTCGAAGGAATTAAGATTCCCACCGAAAAGAAAGTGAACAAGAAGAAGCCCACCTTGTACACCAGTGTCCACTACGTTATTCGGCCGAATCTAAAAACGGAATCCACCTGCGAGATACAAGTTCGCACGCTGGCAGACGAAATCTGGGGTGAGGTGGACCACACCATAAACTATCCGTACACCGTTAGGAGCATTGCTTGCCATGAACAAATTCAGGTTCTGGCACGAGTCACCACAAGCTGCAGTCGGCTGGTCGATTCCATCTTTAGGTCGTTTGAAGAGAGCAAAGAGATAAGGCGGATCCCGCGCAGAGCGCGTTCCAACTAGTCCCGAAACTGTCGTCGAGAATTGAGACATCTTCTGTATCACGCCCGGTGCGCCTCTTCTCAATAGCCAAAGCCGAGAATCTGTGGAATGTCAGGAGGCGGGCGGAAAAGTTCCGATGGCCGCGACGCGGGGCTTCAGGCTGAAAAGCCACACTTCCGATAAGCCGACTTATCGGGAGTTGGCAAACTTTAGCCGAGTTCCCGCCAACTAATTTGCAGCCGCGAACCGATATTTTGAGACCTAACGATGAAAAAAGAAACGCCGGGGTACGGCGTTGATAGCGCACCCCAGCGCTTCAGTCTTAGAGCGTTAGGTTTTGATCAGTTGCACTCAACATCCACGCGGTACGTGTAGCCCTTGCCGTTGTTGGGTCCCACGCGAACGTTTATGGTTCCGGGGCCGCTGCCAATCAGGTTGCCGTTCTCGTCATAGATGTTGCCGATGTTTTGGCAGAGCGGCTGGGAGGAGATTGTGATCTGGTGCACACCGGGCTCTGGAGCTTCGACGTGGGCTTCGTGGTTCACATCGAGGTCCAGATTGAGGTAAGACCACTTTGTGTTCGAATTGCCCAGAGTATCCGTCCATAGGATCCCGGCTCCATCAATCCACGGACCGCCCGGATGGTGGTGTCGGGTGTCAATCTCGACAGGGCGCGTGAACTTAACCTTAAAGTTGTCAGTCTTGCTGTATCTGTTCACGAAACCATGCTTGCCCAATTTGCACTCGAACACGTTCAAGGGGCAGAGATAGTTGCCGATAGGCGTTACCCAGGCCTTGTATTCGCCACCGTTGTTTGGTGTGTCGTCATAGGGCATCAATTGCACGGTGAGCGCGCCGTGATCCACGTCGTTTCCCGTGTTATGCGCGCAGCTGGGGTCCGAGTCCGCGACGCCGAGGATGGGGTCGATGATGCCGGCTTTGATCGTAATGATGCGGCATGCGGCATTATCGTGAGAGAGCAGCGTCTTTCCTGACGGCTCCGTCACCATGAATACATAATCGCCGTCGGGAAGCCCCGCGGCTCCCTGAGGTGCGCCCGGTCCGGGGCCGCCGTCGAGATAGACGTCAAGTTTGTTGGCGTAGATGTTGAAATTTACTTCCTTACCATTGACCGTTGTGGTGAAAATCGCGCCCGATAACTGCGCGTGTGCTGCGGGGACTACGAACATCGAGGCCATTACGAGTGCCCCGATGGCAAAAAATGTGTAACGCATTCTCGACCTCCAGTCGCGATTGGGCTGAGATTATCTTTCTGGAACCGTACGAAACTGGTTCCAGCGCGGAGTAGTTCATACGCCCAGGCAAGAACTGTCAAAATAACTTTGTGGGGTACTTGGGAATGAGAGTACTAGTACCTAGAGAGACGAATTAAAAGGAATGCCAGTTCCCGAAAAACGGGATTTCCGGAATGTGATAATTCGGGCGGGCCACATTCCGGAAAGCCGACTTATCAGGACTTGGCCTCTTGGAGCTGCTCGCGAAATACTTTGATGGACTCGAAGGTTTATCTGAACCGGGCTATCAACAGCCGCTCCCGGCGACACCAGACTGTGTGTCGGGGGTTATCTCGCACGGCACTCTGCCACGGTACCTTCTCTAAAACCTTAACAGTCTCATCATATCCGCAACGGGCTAGTCCTTGCTCTATGTACAAAACTGCTAAAGAGTCGTCATTGATAAAGATGAACGATGAAGCGCCGGTTTTGAAATCCCCGTCACCAATTTCAACGCTGTAACCGGGCATTTGCTTCCTCAGATATTTAGCGAGCTGCTGCTCGATTTCTAAAGCGGACTGATCCACTTGGCGGTTAACACTCTGATGTGGTAAAGGCGCCATTCTTTAATTACATCATCTGCAATAGTGGAGTGATGGACAAGATAAATACAAATTCGATGAAAGCAACTGAATACCTTCCCCAAAGCGGAGCTGCTTCGTTTCAGCTCTGGGCGTCTATGCATACCGTTTGAACGGCGTTATTTTTCGGGGAACTGCAAAAAATTCTGAATGTTATCCGTATCTTGCGAAGTGTAGAAACGATGAAGGCTGTCGGCTTCGTCAATAATTAGACGCATCATGGCAAGTAGATGGCGTCGTTGCTCCACAGAATCAGCTTTCTTGTAGGAATCAGCAACTTTAGTGAATTGCTGCGCCAGAATGTCGAACGGTTTGAACTTGCTCGTACCCACGTCTGGGAACATGGCGGCCTGTAGGGTATCAAACGATGAAACGCTAACTACGGGACATCGGGTATTTCCCGTATGGTGCTGATTTTCGAGGTTCATAGTTCAAATCAAACCAAGTAGCGCCAGAAGACCCGTTGAAACGGCTGCAACACCCACCACGAACAACAGAGCGTGCTTAATACGCAACCTTCGTTCTTGCTCTTTGTACATAGAAAATCAGACTGTAATGTTCCGAAAAATACAGCCGCGAAACTGCGACGGATATAGAACTTCGGCCATCCTGCTCCAATGGATAAATACATGAACTCCTGTAGTACCGTCATGCCATTCCCACCTGAAATTAAATGCTGAGAAACTTGCTTCGTTTCCAATTCAGGCTTCTGAGGCCATCATGCAGCGAATTTTCCACGACGTTGCCAAAGACTTTATGGAAGCTGTCGAGCAGTTTGAAGGTTGTGACGATAAGCGACAGCGCAAGCTCTTACTTGGAAGAATGCGGATGATTCTGAATGAAGCTGACCAACTAACTCTAACGCACCTAAGAGACTCTCCGACCCCCGGTTCGATTACTTGGTTTGAAGATAGCACCTGTACGTAGATATAGCGTTTCCCGCATTTAATGGGGATTTTTATGGAGCGCAAATAAGCTTACGAAGGTTGCGGAAAGAACGTCCCGCCGGACAGCACGCTCTCAATCGCCTTAACTAAATCGCCGCTGAACTGAGATTTTGATACGTAGCCGTCGGCACCCGCATTCTGTGCTTCACGAATAAAACCTGCGGAGTCGTGCATTGAGAACATCACTATTCTCGTTTTCAAACCTGTTTCCTTAATTAGTCTAGCGGTGTCGAACCCGTTCAGGATGGGCATGGAAATGTCGAGCAGTACTAGGTCAGGATTGAATTTCTTGATTGCTTCGATGGCTTCTTTACCATTACTCGCCTCCGCGCAAATATCCCAACTGGTGCCAGTGAGCGTCGTGCGTATTCCCTGACGGATAATTTGGTGGTCGTCAACGAGAATGATTTTTTGTCGGGCGACGTGCGTTGGGCCGGAGAGTCCGAGCGTTAGCATGAGTGGGCTATCGACCTGACTATTAGCGGTCGAGACAGTCTAGGCTTCCACGTGAGGTGAACGGGATAGGGTAATCAATGTAGTGTGCACTACAAACGCGCATCCGCCGTCGAAATGCGGCCCAGCAATTTGCTGCAAGCACAGCCGCCCGGGGCCTGCAACTCATTCGAACTTCTCGCCCAAACGTTTCGCATCGGTATCCTGGCACTAAAATCCAAAATTATGAATAGCGCCTGATAAACGGGATTATCGGAAAGTGGCCTGACCGGGTACAGGCGCAAAACGACCCTAAAAATAGCCAGTTTGCGGCCGACCAGCGGTTACCCTATCGGCGGGCGCAAAAGTTCGTTAAATGTTCATTTTGGGGCCATCTACAGGGGCTCTAAAGGGGCTAGCGGGGCTGTCCATGGTCGGTTTTTCACGTTTTGTAGCTTACGCGGCGGCCCGGGTTCGCGCGGCCCTCTGTCCTCTTCGTTCCTGACAGTCGCAACCTACTCCGAACAGTCGCGCCCCATGCTCCTTAATATGTCCCGCGCGGCAAATGACCTGATCGACTGTACAACCTAGCTCTTCGGCGATTTCCTCCGCGCTCAACAAGGCTCGAAACCAAAGATAGGCCGTCGCGACGATGAGAGCCGCTCGTTTTCGCGAGCGTCGGCTCTTATTTGAATTGGGACAAACGTGAAGCACGTATGCCCTCAACTTCTCATCGTTCAACGTCCAGGAGGGAACGTCTCGCGTATGAACGTTGATTGGAATTGCGCTCACGCCATCCTGGATTCCGTACTTTTTCTGAAGTTGAAATGGCGCGTCCTTGACGCGCGCGAGTGGCGGAGTCGAATCCCTGGCAACGATTACGTGCTGCTGATCCCCGCCGTTGACGTTCCAAGCTAAACCGCACTTTTGGAGGAGACGCTCATATCGGGTGAAGAGTTCTCCTCGTCCTCTTCTGGGGTGCAGTTTGTGCGTTTGTTGAGTGGTGTAAGCACCTCGCCCGGACCAAAATGAACGACCCTCGAAAGGATCCTCGACAAACGGAACGACAAGGTCTCGCCAGCGTTCTCGTTCTGAGTATCCGTAATCGTCGATAAATCTTTGGGCCTCGTCGTCTCCCCGGATGGCGCGGTCAATATCTTCTGCGCAGATGCAGTGCGCTGTGCGCGGCGCGGATTCGAGATCATAGGGAATAAAACACCTCATATTTTGAATTGGTTAGGGAGTGGCAGGGGTAGTTGCCACTCCCAACGGTCACACTTGGAAGCGGCGGTTAACGACCGCTCCCGACAGATCGCGACGCGGCAATGACAAGGTGGAGGTCCTTGCGGCCCGCGCGCCGAATCCCCAGGCCGGACCGTGACCTGGCGGTTCCGCTTAGTTGATGACTTCCGTCCAGATGATCGGCGGCGCGCTTCCGCCGGACGGATCGAAAATCGCGCTGTCCGCCCTTACAATTGTGATATATGCCGCTTCGCCACGCGTGACGTCAGCGACGCCCTGTTGGAGCGATCGCCGCATCTGCGGTTTAGAGACCCTGATCTTAAAGTGGGAAAGATCTCCAAAAATTAGCGCGCCGAAACCCAACGAGTTGAACGTTCCCGTTGCCAATGAAGGACAAACGTGAACGGGCTTGCCCAACAACGTTTCACCATCGCGCTCGACATTCAGTAAAGGCCGTCCGCTGTTATCAGTGGCCGCGCGAATCCTTTGATAGACTCCATCGGGCATGAGCCACGCCGCCTTAGGCATGGATCGGTAGGCTCGGTCCAGGGCAAAATATGTTTGGTTTATATCGTTGAGGACGATCTTTCCTGTCCCAGTTGTCCATTTCGCTGGTCCCAGGGATGGGAAGAGGCCTGCCGCTTGAGTCACGCCGTTGCCGGTCATGCACTCTTTTCCCAGGCCGCGACCGAAGGCGACACCGGCGGCCCTCGTGTACTTCCCAAGCCAATCGGGAATATCCTGCTCGGCTTCGAACGAAGCGATGATACTGAATCGATGAATATTGTTACTACGCAACGTTCTCCCGGCGACGGTGGGAATGTTTTGCCCTCCCTGTGTGCCAGCTTCGGAAATGTTCTCCGATTTCACGGTAGAGAGGTCCCAGCCCGTCAAAACGGTGGGTTGAAGAAATGGACCAGGGCTCACCTCGAAGTCGCAAACCGAATCCGACAAAAGCGGGTCGAAATTCGCGATCGCCTCAAAAATTTCCTTTTCGGTTTCCACGGGCACCAGGTAACCACCTGCGGCGCCCTGCGTGTACGTGATCGACTGGCTTCCAGCCAACAGGTCTCGAAGTTCACTGTCGTCGCCCAAAATCATTCGGTGGAAGGCGCGTCTGTACTCCTTCGACGCTTGAACGTCGCGTTTTTTTCGATTGACTCCGGTCTCTTCAAGCAACGCTTCGGTGTATTTCGCCCGCAATTCATCGCTTGAGAGTCCGAGTTGAAGAAGTTCGGACCTCCTGGCCTCCAGCGCCCCGGCCTCAATGCGATTGCCCTTCTTTAAGAAATCCTGCGCCAGGAAACGCAGTTGCCGCGCCTCTTTAACGCATTCGTTGCTAATCATGGGAATACCTCGGTAAAACGATTTGTGTTGCGGTGGTTCTTAAAACAAATTCGGGGTGTTGAGCCGGTCGTCGAGCGAAAGGCCAGCGGCGCGAAGGGTGCCAGATGCGATGTCTCGTACGGCGCGTTCCTGCTCAGCGGACAACTTGGTTTGTGCAGCGCGGAACTCGGTGAACTTTGTTCCCAGGCGGCGGGCGCGGTCCTCAAGAATCTTTTCGAAGATTGCGGCGGGACATCCGAGTTCTCGCATGTCAACTGCGGCCCGTAACCCACGACCACAGGTCGCCGTTTCCAGGCGATGTTCGCCGATCAGGAATCGAACTTCCGCTTCTGTAAATTTCATACGTCACTCCCTAAGAACTGCAATTTGTGTTCCCCTTAAACTCCGGCCTCAGCATTGTTTTGTTCGGCCTGCGCAACGAACTTCGAGATTTCGGTTTTCGACATCTCAAGGATTTGAGATTTGCCAAGGCCCGTGCGCGAGAAAAATTCCGTCAAAAATTCCTGACGTTCAATGACACGTCCGTCTTTGCGCTCTTTTTTCCATCGTAGAACGTGGCGCACACGGCTGATGACGACCGAGTCGTTATTGACGTGATCGGTCGTATTGAGCACTTGGTTGCCGCCATCGGTCGGTCCGGCGGTGACGCGTGCAGGCCCGGGAACATCGCGACTCATCAACCAGTTGAGGTACTGCCCGGTTGTGATTTTTTCATAACCGTGATTTGGATTTAAAACTTCGCGAGGCCCGTGATCCTGGGCCATTTGGCGAAGGACGCTTTCTTCTCTTGCGGTCAACATTTCAGTTCCCTCCCTGAATTAAGTCGATTCCTAACTCCAATTCGCAAATCCGTTGGCTGAGCACCCGGCGCAGTGCGATAAACAGCCGGTCACTCGTATCCCAACCGTCTCTAACCGCTCGCAACTCGAACCGTGCTTCGAGCGTCCGAACCTGGTCAGCGGTGTTCCACATCTGGAACGCGTCGCTCCAGATTGCCAGCGCCTCTTGCTCGGGCGTCACAGAGGCACGTCCGCGAGTCGGATGAGTTCTGCATCGCTAACGTCCAGGAACGACCTAATCCCGTGCTTATCCTGGAAACGCTTTGCCGCCGCATAATCGCCCTTAGTTATTCCCACCAGTGCAGCCTTGCGATAGGCCTCGATGTAGTCAGCCCTACTACGCTCCTCTGCGGCGATCTCCTCATCGGTTAGCGGCAGTGGCAAAGCGAACTCCGCGAACCTGCCGGTGCTCGGACGTTCTCCCGTCGCGATGTATGCGATGTAATTTTCTAGTGCCTCGCGCGCATCAGCGTTATCCGGCTCACGCTGCAAAATTTCTTGGCACTGTAGGTAAACAGCGCCGTCATAAGAGTCGAATGTGTTGCAGCCACGCGCGTGTGCCATCGCAACAACGTTTTGAATCTGGGCGTTAGTCATTTCAGTTCGCCTTGCCCAGGGTGACGCCCGCCTCGTCGAGAAGCTTCTTTGACTCGGCCAAGAGATCCTCACTCGATTTATTTCGCGGTGTGTGGCGACCACGCAGCAGTAACTCGCGCGTCTTGACCAGGCTTGCCAGATTTGCGAAGGCCGGATTTGGACGTCCGTCAACCGTCTGTCCCTTGCGGCAGCACTTCAGCGCTTGTTGGATTAACGCATCGAGTTGCGCGACCTCGGTCCGCTGCTCAGACGTCAACGCAGGCGCGATCTGCTCCTTCTCGCGCTTGAGTGCGCGGGAAAGGTTTGAACCCCCGCCTTGCAATGCCAAGTCCTCCAATGATGCTCTGGGACGACCCATGCTCCACCTCAATTCAACCTCGGTTCAACACCGGTGACTTTCGGTTGGTAAAGCCTTTCAAATCAAACGTGGAAACGGTGGTAACATTCGAAAAGTAAAGATTTTTTTAGCCGGAAACCGCGCTCGGTGTCTAAGACGACCCAATTTCAAAAAAGACCCCGGCTATCCGGTCGCTGGGTTTGGAAACTACGCCTCCACCAGCTGTGACAACACGTGGTCGAACTCTTCCAGTTCGTTTTGCAAAATCGTGTTGGCGAAAATCGCGTTTCTGTCGTAAAGCTGGCCGTTAGCGCCGCGCACCACGTCGGGATTACTCAAGTACCAATCCATCTCGCCACGGATGTAGTCGCGCTGCTTTCTCAGCGTTTGCACCACGCGTGCCGGTAGAAGAATCATCGCGCCTCCACGGGAGCCGTCGGTGCAAAGCGTTCGCGCAGCAGTCGTCGGACCTCTGCATTTATGCTGCGATCGTTCGCGTGCGCTGTGCGCTCAATCTCAGCCGCCAGGGTTTCTGGCACGCGCACCAGGATCGCGCGCATAGGAACGGCTTCCATGAGTGAATCCCTTCGGTGAAGTTTGCTGCGATGAAATCGTACGGCGGGTAGGTTATGTGTTTACTGTGTAGATACGTATTTCAATCTAAAGTATCCCCTCATGTAAATAGCAAAAATGATCGTTCATCAAAGATTCTTAAGTCCGGTTGGGCAAAAGGTGACCGTCACACTCTGGTCGCAATAAATTTCAGGTTGCTCAGGTTTCTCACGTTTTGGGACCCAACTTCGTTTTAATTGTGAATTGCCCTAGCCGGCACCCTTTCGCCAGGTAGTCGAACCGGTGGCAACACCCAAATTCAGTATTTATAAATTAACTCTCTTAGAAACCTGAGAAACCTGAGCAACCTGAGTATCGCCCTGGAAATAATGGGCTTGAGACTTCTCAGGTTCCCCTGGAACCCGAGCAAACCTGAGCACAAGGCCCGCGTCCCGCAGCCCTAATCTCTTACTCCAACAATCTGCCACTCGGTTACCGTGTCATCCCAGGTTGCCTCAAAGCGTTTTTGTGACCAGGTTGCTCGGGCTAATTTCAGGTTTGGGATAATCCAGCCCTGATTCTTCTGGCCCGTGTTAAAGAGCGTGGTTTGCTCCTTTGAGAAGCCCATCCCCTTCTGCTTTGAGCGCGTATTGTGACCCAGAAGATGCCCGACCTTTTCAGAACTGAAGCTGCCCCATTCGCGCCGCCGCTGATTGGCGGCCCACTTGACAAGATCGGAACTGCGCAGCCAGAAGGTTCCCTTGATGAACTGCCCTGGCAGCTCACCCCGTTGTAGACATTCGTACCAGACGGCATCAACGCCGGTAAGTGACATAGCCATCTGAGAACGTAACGCTTCGGTCTTTGGAACGTCGCGCACATTGAAGTCGGTGATGTTGATCTCGTTGGATAGGTGATGCAGCAGCGCTTCATAGCCGCCGGTCTCCAACTGTCGCTGGAGGGCTGCGAAATAAGCATAGTCACCGATGCGAGCATCACTCACGTCCACCATGAAGAAGCGCCGCTCCTTTTCTGTGGCGGGGACCACCCAATCATTATTGGAAAGCACAATAAGGTGGAGCAAGTTCACGTCCGTCTCGGCATCAACGAACTTCTGCTCGATGGGCAGGGTCACGTCCGTAACGAGACCTTTTAACGTGGCCTCATGTTGCTTGTTGCCGGCGTAAAAGGCTTCGTTGGCGATCAGTACGCACTTAGCCCGAAGGTGCGCATTAAAGCGGCCGACTAGATGTTCGGCCTGGGTGATGGTCATTGCGTGTGAGCCAAAGAGTTTAGCGAAGGCATCGGCAGCCACGTTCTTACCTGGTCCCTTGTCACCGCGCCACACTAGGGCAACGTGACCACGTTCCCAGGGCCGCTGTACGCCACGTGCCATCCACTTGATGGTGTATTGATAATGCTCCTCATTTCCGTTGCAGATGATGTCCCGCAGATGAGCGAGATAGAGCGAGCAGTCGCCCTTCTTGGCCTTGTAGGAAAAGCCCTTGCCCCAGAGATTGAGCAAGTTGGGCTTGGCCTTAAGGCCGGGCAGAAACACTACGCGCCAGTATTCGCGGCGATTTCCATGTCGCAGCCAGTAGTGCCCCTGGGGTTCGTATCGGACCTGGCCCTTCTCGTCCACCAGCGGGACAAGCTTGTTCAAATTAGCGTTCTGGAACTCTGCGAACGATTGGTGGCCAAGCTTGACGCGGCCCTTGAGGTCTGGATGATCATCCTCTTCGAACCAGCCGACGCGACACTTTCCGCCGTAGTTCTGGACGACGAAAAACTTCTCGTTCAGCGCAGCAACGATAAGCTCAGCTTCGGTCTCCTCGCGAACCTGGAGTGGTTTAGCAACGCCGGATGTCCAGCCACTGTCGATCGTTTGGTCAGCGCCCGGTTGGGGGTGTGGGCTTGACCATTCTTTCGTAACTATTTCGCGCAGCTGCTGCTTGATCGAGGCCTCGGTGCCGTCGAGCGCTTTCGAGGCAAACGCGCGACCCGCGAAGAACGCCGTTGAGTTAAGCAGTGCGTTACCTTCGCCCTGGACCGCTTCGCGCAAAGCCTCCAGGTTGTCAGCATAGATGCGCTGCGCCGTACGCTTCGACATCGGGCGCTCTTCGCCCTCGGTGCCGACGCCTTCATTGCCGAACTGCGTGAACAATTTATTGATACCCGTCTGGCAGTCACTAGTCTCCGTGTAATCACCGAATGACCGTCCCGTACAGGCGATGAATTGCTCTTGACCAAACACCTCGACCGTAGGCAGCGCATCTCCGGCGACGGGTTTGGCCTTGAGGTTCCTAGCAGTCTTGCCGAGGCAGATGGCGTGAATTCCGCGGCCTGAGACGCTGTATTCGGTGTACGTGGGAAACCATCTGAGCCATGTTTTTACGTCTGGATGAGGCACGCCATCCTGGACCGCGCCGTCAAAATCGACAATCACGTAAGGATCGTCGGCGGTAAGCTCGATGCCCACACCGTCGAGGCCATGCTTGAGCGCGGCGACTTCCACATCGTCGAACGTCATGTAATGTGACTGACGCTCCGCACTCGTTTTCTTTCCCTCAAGGAGTTGCCCGGTTCGGGGTGAATGGGGCGGCTTGCGGAATTTTCCGGGTCGCTCTTTATCCGGGACGCGATGCCACAAAACCCATTGCCGGCGGCCCAGTAGCTCGCCTGGAAACCTGCACCTAATCGATTTGACTGTTTGGGCGAGCTCAAGCAACCGCTCGCACTGGGCGCGGTCATAGACGACCTGCCCGTCGGCGTCGCCCACGGCTTCGGCCAAACCAGCGACTACGACGGCCATCGCGTCGGCCAACAACCAATTCTCGTCGGAGTCCTGTCCGACCGGATGCCACATGGCAACTGGCGCAAGGCGCGAGTCGGGCGTCTCTTTGTAAAGCGGAAAATAGCCGCTAGCGGCCAGTGTTGCGCGTTTCGAATCGCGGTTCATAACGGGTGGTTCCTCCGTCTAATTTTGTAGTGCTGTTCTTGCGTAGTACCGTAGGCTTGCCATTCGCAAATTGAATCTCGATGCTGCCGTATAGTTGCGCCTGCTCAGCCTCTTCCAACATCGTGTCCAGCTTCTTGAGCAGCGTGGTTTTATCCATGGGTTTTCCTCCGCAGAACTAAGGTCGTGGTATTGGGAGAAGGTCCGCCATCCACGAACGCAGTTTGGAGTGCAGCTACTGCCTGAGCCATTAACGCCGTGTCCAGTCGCAACTCTTGAAACCCCGGAACTTCGCCTTCTACCTTCTCCGTGTACATAAAGAGCAGTTCCCAGTCGGCCTCAAATATCTTCAGCAAGCAAACGACACAGGGAATTTCGTATTTACGGGTCCTGCCGAGCCTCACTACTTTATGTTCGGTCATGTCGTTTTCTCCCTTTGGTCAGATTGACTCCTTGGTCTTGTCTTAACTTGTCGAGGATTTCCCAAATACGGTCGAAGTTCTTTGCTGCGACAGTCTCCATTTCTGAGTCGTCATCTTGGCCATAGGGGATCAGCCACGACAGCATCTCCAGAAGTTCCTCCAGGGTTAGCTCATTGCGCTCAGCCCCGGCACGCGTAGGCTTCATCGCTCGCAGCCACTCATCGGTGACTAAGCCAGAGCATTCGTTTAGTGGCTCACTGCGGCGGTGTCCGATGCGAATGTAGGCCGGGCCATCCAACGAGCCGTCATTGACCACAATCGCCGGACAACGGTTGCGCCAAAGAACCAGGTCGCCACGCCGAAATGGAGTGCTCATCGGGAACCTCGCTTCCGATTACGCTCGTGACGCTCGGCGACCCAGGGCCTGCTGCCGCGACGGTAAGGTGCCACGCGGCGCTTGCGCCGCAGCATTAGGCGATCAAGATCACACCGCTCGATCCGGAATTGGTTTCCGATGCGGGCAGCGTGAAGCTCGCCCTGGTGTATCAGGTTGCGGATTACGTTCTGACAAACGTGGAGATACGCAGCCGCTTGCGCAACATTTAGCCAACGGCAATTGGCTTCATCTGTGGGAGAAACATCCGACGCCTTGTGGACAGACATATCATAGGAACTCCGATTTAAATCCCTATGACGGCGTCTTCTGGTGAACTGAGAAGTTCAGGCCCTTAGGGTATTTGGCCTGCGCGAAGCTTTTGGACGGTGCTTACGCGCCGCGCACCTTGGGATTGGAACCAAAAAGGCCTGATAACCCGACCGATCGTTTCGGTCGCGATGTGCCCATCCAATCAGTCCGATATAAAAATTAATCAAAGTGCAATGAGATGTAAAGTGTCGTCGAACGCAGATTGATCCTTAAGGGTTACTAGACACCCAAACTGACCGTGAGTTCCCGCTTGAAGGCTCAAATCCCAGATATTGAGAACAATTATTGAGTACAGTTGGATGATGCTTGAAAGGACATAATCTCTACAACCCTTGATAGCATTGGTGCTGGAGGAGGGACTTGAACCCCCACGCTCTTTTGGAGCACGAGATTTTGAGTCTCGCGCGTCTGCCAGTTCCGCCACTCCAGCACACTGAATTCAGACGAAAATAGCACGCCCAGCGCAAGCGCTCAAGCTGCATAGAATTGCTCTCGTAAGGAATTGAGTCGCGCTGTCGGGGGTAGGAGCGGCTGATGAGCGCTTGAAGGAGCCACATGGCCCAAAAACAAAACCCTACGAAAAAACCGAAGCGACGTCCAAAACAAAAACGCAGTGACAATAAAATGGCCGGTGAAGTAGAACGGAAACTTCGCCGCGCCTAGACTCACTTAGGCTGTGACGACTCAGCTAGACCTAATAGGGTGCAACTAGAAGAGCGAGAGCTTCACGCGCAAGAACTTCTTGGGATCGCTGCGAAATTCGCCAACGAGCAGCCGCAAGTCACCCGTCAATCCGCTGAGATTGTCATACAGCTGGGGATCACTGAACATCTTCCCGGCTGTGTTCTGAGTCTCCGTGAGTCTGGCAGTCGCCTCGCGGACGTTTTCGGCGGTTTGCTTCAGCGTCACGTACAGACTGTCATCCGTTGTCAGCTTTCCCAGCGTTCCTTTACCGGCACGCACATCCGTGAGGAGCGCATTTCCGCCATTGATGAATTGCACAGCGTTATCGTGAAAAGCCGGGTCGTACACAAACTTACCTAGCGAACCTTTCTGCTGCTGCACGGCCGAAAGTACATCATCTACACGGGAGACTGTGCTATCCACTTTGCTGTAAAGGTCATCCGAAGTAACGAGCTTCCCAATCGTTCCTTTTCCTTCCTGAATCGAAGCTGCCATTTCGTTCACAATCCCAAGCGTGTCATTGATTCGGTTATAAGCTGTCTCATCTTCCAGGAGTTTACCCAACGTGCCTCGGCCGCGACGCACATCCGTCACAATCGAATTCACTTCTGTCGAAAGCTCGTTCAGGTTCTGCAGCAGGTCCGCGCCGCGATCCATAATGGCGCGCACCGCCTTCTCTTCCGTACCGCTGATCTCTTCGCCATTTTTTAGCACCCGCCCGGTGAACCCGCGGCGCACAGTCACCGTCCGCTCGCCCAGGAAACCTTGCGTTACAAGACTGGCACTCGAATCAGTTCGAATGTAGTCCTGATATTTCTGGCTGAGCTTCATTCTCACTTCGACGCTTCGGGTCGGATCGGGCACCACGCCGGGTTTGGGCATTGCAATATTGATCGTGGTCACATTCCCCACCACCAGGCCATCCAGTGATACGGGACCGCCAATGTTCAGTCCATCCACTTCCGGCAAATACGTCACCAACTCATACTTCGCGCCAAAAATCGTTGCGCCAGTGACGTAAAAAACGCCAACGCCAATCAAAGCCAGCCCAAGCAGCACAAAAAGCCCCACGCGGACTTCGCTCCAGGTTACCTGCTGTCCCTGCGCCATTTTCAACCTCCCCCGTTTACAAGCAGACCATTCAGACCAGAAATTCCTTCAAATATTTGTCTGACGAATCCAGCAAATGTTTCGGACTTCCCTCGAAGTAGACCTGTCCCTCGCGTAAAAAGAGAAAATTCGTCGCTGACTGCCCGTTCAACGCATCTGCTGCCGCAGATTTGACGACGCGGTCCTGCGCCGCATCGAAGCGGTAACTCGCCAGGCCGAAGGCGTCTTGCAGCCGGTGGGTCGCCAGCAGCGCGGTAACCCCCTGCGTATCGCGCAGACGCAGTATCAAAGTGATAATCGTTTGCGAGGTGACCGGATCCAAGCCTGCGGTCGGCGAATCGTACAAGACTACTTCCGGCCGGCTTACCAGCGCTCGGGCAATTGACACGCGGCGGCGCATGCCGCCAGAAAGCTCGGCTGGCATCTTCTCTATCGCTTCTTCCATTTCCACGAACCGTAACGACTCGCGAACTCGCTCCTCAATTTCGTTCGCAGCCACCCGATCCTCATTAAGCCTATACGCCACGTTTTCCGCCACGCTCAGCGAATCGAATAGGGCGCCTTCCTGAAACACGAAACCGATTCGGCGGCGAAACTCGAGCAAGTCAACTTCTTTCATCGCCCCAAGGTCGTGTCCAAGCACACGCACTTGGCCAGAATCTGCTTTCATTAATCCCGCAGCCAATTTCAGCAGCAACGTCTTTCCGGTACCGGTTTCCCCAACCAGCACTTTCGTTTCGCCATGTACCACATCAAAGGTTACGCCGCGCAACACCTCGCCTTCGTCAAACCCCAGTCGCACGTCACGAAATGAAATCACCGGCTCGTGCTGCGCTTCATTCATTAGATCGAGCTTCCCTCATTGCAACGGCACACGTGGGGCATTTAACAAGAACAATTTGATTATATGTAGGATTTGGTGCGGTTTTCCGACGCTTTCTCAACTCTGAGGAATTTTACCTAATTTGGCCTTTGTTTACACTTTTCCGGCCAGATAAAGAAAAACGCGCGTCATGAAAAAGTTTGAAATGAGAATCAATACTGAAGCGGCCACGACGGCCTGGGTCGTAGCGCGACCGACACCTTGCGTTCCTCCACGTACCGTGAGCCCCTGATAACAGCCAATCGTGGCCACTATGAAACCAAACATGATGGGCTTGCTGAGGCCTTGCACCAAGTCTGAAAGTTCCAGGGCGTTGATGGCGCGGGTCCAGAACTCAATTCCTCCGATTCGGAGCGTGGCGTATGCCGTCAGGAATCCGCCGAACAGCCCGATAAGGTCTGCCATAGCCGTAAGGAGCGGCATTACGAGCACAGTTGCCAGCACGCGTGGCACGACGAGCTTGCGCATGGGATCTGTTCCCATGGCGCGCATCGCGTCCACTTGCTCAGTCACGACCATTGAACCCAGTTCCGAAGCCATACCGGAGGAATTTCGCCCCGCAACCAGTAGTCCGCTGATCGAGGGTCCGAGTTCTCGCACCAGCGAGATCGCAACGACATCGCCGGTTAGGGAAGTCTCGCCAAATCGAATAAACTGCGCCGACGTCTGCAGCACGAGTACCGCGCCGATAAAAAACCCAGTAAGCAGCACAATCGGCAGCGAACCGATTCCCACAATATCCATCTGGACAAACAGATCAGTGAAATAAAATGGAGGCGTAAACGTCCGGCCGATGGCCCGGCCGCACAGAATTGAGTAATCCTGCACATCGCGCAGGAATCCCTTCACCCCGCTGCTGATGAAATTCAGCAGCGACGGAGGGCCCACCGTCACCAGATTGCGATCACCGGTAGCCACGTGGTTCTCTGATAGACCTCAACAACATCTTCTCAAATTTTCCGATATTTCCGGTACACGCTGAATCGCCATTTCGCCAGAGCAGCGCGCCTGCAGCCCAAGCGGCCAGCCCAGGTAAGTTCACCAGGTGACAGGCTGCAGTGACTTCGGTTTCTAACAAGTGATTGCTCCCGCGTCGAACGGCGCGAGAATGCGGCGAGAAACCCTCTGGGCAGGGTTCGTCCTCATTGATGCGCGGATTATACTGCTAAGTTCCTTGGGCACAACGCATCTCTTTACCCCTATGCGCCACAATCGCTAAAATCACTCGCTCTTATGATCCGCTTTGTCACAGCTGGTGAACCTCCGGGTGCGGGCTATACTTGTAGCCCCCGAAAAAAAACGATAACCATGCGAATGATTAAATCATGCTTAGATTCGTAACAGCAGGAGAGTCGCATGGCCAAGCCCTGATCGGCTGGCTCTCCGGCCTTCCGGCAGGCCTGCGCGTCGACCTGGAATTGATAAATCATGAGCTCCATCGTCGGCAACTTGGTTATGGACGCGGCGGCCGTCAGAAAATCGAGAAGGATCGGGTCGAGGCGCTCGCCGGAATTCGTCATGGACAAACGATTGGCGCCCCCATCGCTCTACGCATCGAAAATCGCGACTGGGCCAATTGGGAACGTGCCATGGCCGTCGAAGACCGCGAAGAAGATCGCGGCGTGCGGCGTCCACTTACCGCGCCCCGACCAGGGCACGCAGATCTTTCGGGTGGATTGAAATTCAACCTCCATGACGCGCGATACATTCTCGAACGCGCGTCTGCGCGGGAAACAGCCGCCCGCGTCGCCGTCGGCGCGATTGCAAAAATTCTGCTGAAAGAATTCGGCTGCGAAGTTCTCAGCCACGTGATATCCGTTGGGCACGTTCGCCTGGAACGCCTGGCCAAATGGGACGAGATCAAAGCCATCTGCGCCAATCTCGATTCCCCGCTCCGATGTGTGGATTCAGCAGTCGAGGAACGAATGAAGCAGGAAGTGGATCAGGTCCTGCGCGCGGGAGATACAGTCGGCGGCGCGTTTGAAGTCGTCGCGCACAATGTTCCTGCGGGTCTTGGCAGCCACGCCGAATGGGACACCAAGCTCGACGGCAAACTTGCGCAATCCATGATGTGCATCCAGGCAGTCAAAGCCGTTGAAATCGGCACGGGCTTCACTGCCGCGGCCTCGTTTGGCAGCGAAGTGCAGGACGAAATTGCATATGATCAATCGCGCCATCGGTTCTCGCGCCCCACAAATCGCGCCGGGGGACTCGAAGGAGGCATTACCAACGGCGAAGATGTAATCGTTCGTGGCTACCTCAAGCCAATTTCCACGCTCCGCCGCGCGCTCGGCACCGCCGATCTCGTCAACAAGCAGCCGATTCAGGCGGCTTACGAACGTTCCGATGTATGCGTCGTCCCGGCCGGAGGCGTAGCGGGCGAGGCCATGGTAGCGTTGACATTGGCCGGCGCATTTCTGGAAAAATTTGGCGGCGACTCCATCAAAGAAGCCTGCCGCAACTTCGAAGGATACAGACGTCAACTCGACGAATACTGAGAAAGGGGCCGCCCAGGTCCACGGCAAGTGGAGCCTGGGGGAAAATGAATACTGAAAAAAAGCAGAAGCCGGCCACGCCAACTGCGCCGCCAAATGCAGTTGAATCCGCCGAAGCTCCCAAGCCTCCTGCACGCCAGCCGGTTGTTTATCCGATCGTCAAATACGGCGATCCGGTACTGGAAACACGCGCGAAGCCCGTCGAAACGTTCGACGAAAAACTTGCCGAGCTGTGCGAAGACATGTTTGCCTCCATGTATGCCGCTAGCGGTGTGGGCCTTGCCGCACCGCAAATCGGAAAAAGCATCCGCTTGGCTGTAATTGACGTCACTGTCGGAAAAAACCCGGAAGCTAAATTAGTTCTCGCGAATCCCGAGATCATCCATATGGAAGGTGAGCAGCACGAGGAAGAAGGCTGCCTCTCGCTGCCCGGTTTTCGCGGCACCGTCCTGCGCCCTCGCTACGTCACTATTCGCGCGCAGGACCTCACCGGCAAATCGTACGAAATGAAAGGTGAAGAATTGCTCGCGCGCGCGTTCTGCCACGAAACCGACCATCTCAACGGCATTCTTTTTATCCAGCATCTGAGCATGCTGAAACGCGATTTGATCAAGCGCCGCATCCGCAAGCTGCGCAAAGCCGGCGAATGGTAGACCTTGGTTTTGTGTGATTTTGGTACTCGCCCCACACGTGGTCATTTCGAAGCCATTCACACCGAGGAATCTGCTTTTGTCTTATTGCTATCATTCCGAATGAACATTAGCTTCTGAACGGGAACATATTCCATTGCGCATCATCTTCTGCGGCACGCCCGAATTTGCCGTCCCTTCCCTTCGCTTTCTGCTTTCCGACTCTTTCTTTTCCGTTGAAGCCGTAATCACCCAACCCGACCGCCCACGCGGCCGAGGTCACACTGTTTCCGCTTCGCCAGTGAAGGAAGCGGCCCTGGAAGCTGGCGCTCACGTCTATCAGCCCGAACGAATCAAATCCGACTCCGCCTACGAATTCATCCAGCGTATTGCGCCCGATGCAATTGTGATTATCGCCTACGGCCAAATCATTCCGCAGCGGCTGATCGATTTGCCCCGCCTCGGCTGGGTCAATCTTCACGGTTCTCTTCTTCCGAAATATCGCGGAGCCGCCCCAATCAACTGGGTCATCGTAAACGGCGAGATCAAAACCGGTCTCACAACTATGCGCATCGACGCAGGCATGGACACCGGTCCGATTCTCCTACAGCAGGAACTCGACATCGGGTCTGACGAAACCGCGCCCGAACTTTCCCGCAGAATGTCGGACGCAGGCGCGCCCCTAATCGTTGAAACATTGCGCAAGCTTGAAAAATCGGAGATCACTCCGAAACCGCAGGATAGTTCTGAAGCAACTTACGCACCGCTGCTCAAACGGGAGCACGGCCGCATTGATTGGTCACTATCTGCATCGGAAATCTACAACCGAATTCGCGGACTCGCCCCTTGGCCTGGTGCCTACACCAGTTTTCGCGGACAGCTTTGCCACATCTCGGGCCGCCCTTCGGATTCACAATCGGAGGACAATCAGCCTCCCCCAGGCAGCATTGAAATTAGTGCTTCCGGTTTCGAGGTTGCTTGCGGCCAGAAAACAAAACTGCAAGTAGATGCAGTTCAACTCGCAGGTCGAAAACGCATCGCTGCCCGAGAATTTTTGAACGGAGCGCATTTGAAAGAACACGAGCGCTTTGGCGAAGAAAACAAAAGCATCGGATGATTCCCATTTTCCTTTTGGGAATGAACGCTAAAAATTCCTATCCCTACCCGAAGCATTTACACTGCTTCAATGTCAGTTTCCACTGCGCGGCGAATTGCATTTGAAGTCCTGCACAGGGTCGAATCAGGCGGCGCATACGCGTCGGACTTGCTTCACTCCAAACTTGACCAAATTCAAAACCCCGCAGATGCAGCTTTAGCCACGCAGATTACGATGGGCGTTCTCCGTTGGCAGCGTCTGCTGGATTTTCTGCTGCAACGGAAACTTAATAGCCGCATCGAGAAGCTTGACGCTGAAGTGCTTCTGACGTTGCGGATCGGACTTTATCAGCTTCGTTTCCTGGACCGCGTTCCGGCGCGCGCCGCAATCAATGAATCTGTCGAGCTTACGAAGCTCGCGAAAAAACGATCAGCCGCTGCGCTCGTGAATGCCGCACTCAGGCGCTCGGAAGCAGACGCGAAGCTCGCGGTTCCGAGTCTCGAATCTCTGCTATCTGAGAATTCATCGATAGCAGAACGGCTGGGGGTATTTTGGTCGCATCCGACCTGGCTCGTTGAACGCTGGGTGGCGCAATACGGAGAAAGTAAAACGCGAGCTTTACTTGAGAAAAACAACAATGCTCCCCAACTGACCTGTTCAGTTTTGAATAGCGAAAATGCCTCCCAAATCACGGAATCACTGAAACGTGACCGGGTTTCGGTGCAAGAGAGCCGCTGGCTCACATCGGCCCTGACCATCACCAGCGGGAATCCAGCAAAGACAGAGGCGTTTCAACGCGGAGAAATATCTATTCAGGATGAAGCTTCGCAAATGGTTCCGCGGCTTCTCGAGGCGAGAGTTGGTGATTTCGTCCTTGATCTTTGCTCCGCGCCCGGCGGAAAAACGGGAATTCTCGCCCTCGCCGTTGCACCAGAGGGGTCTGTAATCGCCGCCGATGTGCATGAGCATCGTTTGCGTTCGGCGCGCGAACAACTCGCCCGCGCTGCGACCAGCAATGTTAAATGGATTCGCCTCGACGCTGCGCAGCCTCTGCCCTTCGACCGCATGTTCGATCGCATCTTAGTCGACGCGCCGTGCGCCGGAACCGGAACTCTGGCGCGCAATCCTGAAATCAAATGGCGCCTCAAGCCGCAAGATCTGAAGACTGCGCACGAGCTACAAACCGCAATTCTCGAGCAGGCTCTCGCAAAGCTCAGCCCTGGAGGGAGACTGGTGTACGCTACTTGTTCACTGGAGCGCGAAGAAAACGAAGATGTAATTCGTGAAGTACTTTCAGATCGGCCTGATCTGCGCCTGGTTTCCGGAGCAAAAAGCCTTCAACCCTGGCTGCGCCAGGGTACTTCGGCCTCGCAGTTCTTCGATGAGCAGGGATTCTTCCGCACGTTCCCCCCTTCAATAGGCACAGACGGCTTCTTCGCCGCTGTCCTCGAACGCAAGTCTTAAAAAGTTAGTGGCATCGAATCCCATCCGCGGTGGCGGTACTGTTGAGACGCATGGTTCGCGCGTGCTAGGCTGCGCACTATGAGTTTTCGGCATCGCCTCGAAACTTTGCTGCGATACGCGCTGCTGGCTTTCGTGCTTGCCGCGGCCTCATTTCTCAGCGCGATGACGACCATCCGCCTTGCAATTCGCGGTCGCGTCGTGACGATGCCAAACGTGGTCGGCAAGCCCCTTCCCGAAGCACAAGCTGAATTGCAAGTCGGCGGGTTGCAGATGCGCATCGCCGATAGAATGTACAGCCAACAGCCGATCAATACTGTCGTCAGGCAACGGCCAGCACCGGGCGAGCAAGTCAAGTTCTCGCAAACCGCTCAAGTGGTATTGAGTCTCGGACCGCAAACAGTCCCCGTACCCGCAATCGAGGGCCGTTCTTTGCGAGGTGCCCGAATTACTTTGCTGGAAAGCGGCCTCGAGTTGGGCGAGGTTTCGAGTACTTACCTTCCCGCCCCCAACCCCGATACAGTACTGGCACAGGATCCTGCCCAGGGAGCATCGGCGCAGAGCCCACGGGTCGACATACTCGTCGCTGCAGGCGATAAGCCGCCTGCCTACGTGATGCCGAAACTTGTCGGAAAAAGACCGGACGACGCCGTCCGCCTGCTCGCATCCGCCGGTGTAAAAACGCCCAAGACCACGCCTGTACCCGTCTCACAGCCCGGCATCGCGCCCGGAACGATCGTCTTTCAAACACCCGCCGAAGGCGCGCGGCTCACTCCCGATACGAATGTGGACATCAGCATCGCTCAGCTGGCTCCCGCGCCACCGACCTTGCCGGCACCTGCCGCGCCTCCAGCAGCTGCGCCACCCGCTGCAGCGCCTCCGCCCGCACCACCTCCTCCGGCGCAGCAGTGAAAAAGCTGCTGTGCTAAAATAAGCCAGCGTGGCGAAGGCAATAGAAATAGCTCCATCCATCCTGGCGGCAGATTTTGCTTCTCTCGGCGAGGCGGCACGCGCCGTAGAGCGCGCGGGCGTTTCCATTCTGCACGTTGACGTGATGGACGGACATTTTGTGCCGCAAATCTCGATTGGGACGCCAGTTGTCGCCTCTCTCAGACGGGCAACCCGGCTTACGCTGGATACGCATCTCATGGTAGAGCGGCCCGAACGCTATATCGACGCGTTTGCGGCTGCCGGCGCGGATATGATTTCCGTGCACCAGGAAGCCACACCGCACCTGGATCGTGCTTTGGGGATGATTCGCGACAAAGGATGCCGAGCGGGTGCCGTGGTAAACCCCGCCACTCCGGTAGCCACGCTTTCCGAAGTGCTCGCTAAAGTGGATTACGTGCTGATTATGTCCGTGAATCCTGGCTATGGCGGACAGGCCTTTATTCCCGAAGCCGTAGAGAAGGTGCGTCAGTTGCGAATGATGCGAGAACGCAGCGGCCATAATTTTCGAATCGAGATTGATGGCGGCATTGGTCCTGATAATGTCGGCGACGTCGTTCGCGCGGGTGCGGAAATTCTCGTTGCTGGAACTTCGGTCTACCATACGCCCGATCCCGGGGGGGCAGTGCGGTCTATGCTCAGCCTGGCCGCAGATGCGCTGACGCAAAAAGTCTAAACAAATTCTGAATGAGGCAAGAATCAGTAATGTTTTGTCGAACGAGAAACTTCAAACCGTACCTCGCCCTTGCCCTGCTCTGCGGCTCTCTCGCGCTTACCTCCTGCGGACGCAAAGCCACCGCCGCCAAACCGGGCGATAGCGCCGAACCCGACAAAGTCCTCTACGAAACCGCTGTGGAAAATATCAAGAAGGGCAAGAACGAGATGGGCCGGCTCGCCTTGCAGACGCTGCTGAATACCTACCCCGACAGCGAATACCTCGCCAAAGCCAAGCTGGCAATTGCCGATTCCTACTACAAAGAAGGCGGCACAACCGGACTCACGCAAGCCGCTGCACAGTATGAAGACTTCATCACCTTCTTCCCTTTCCTCGACGAAGCCGCGTACGCACAAATGCAAATCGGAATGTCGCATTATCGCCGCATGGAAAAACCGGATCGCGACCGTACCGAAGCCATTGCCGCGGAACAAGCGTTCCAGACGCTCCTGCAGAAATATCCCGACGGGCCCGTAGCGCAGGAAGGCGCGCAACGGCTGCGCGAAGTGCAGGAAGTAATCGCCGAAGGCGAGATGCGCAAAGCGCAGTTTTACTTTATTCGCGGCGCAGACCGCTCAGCCCTTTCACGTCTGCAAAGTCTTGTCAGCCGTTATCCGCTTTACAGCCAGGCCGACCGCGCCAACTGGATGATCGGCCAGATTTACGAACGCCACGGCGGCGGTCCCGAACTCGCCACGCAATACTACGCCCGCATCGTCAAAGACTACCCGCTTTCCCCGCTCGCCGAGGATGCCAAAGAAAAATTGCAGAAATTCGGCGCTGCCGTTCCCGATCCCGACCCGGACGCCAAAAACCGCATGGCGAAAGAAGCCTCTGTCGATCGCCACAAACAAGGATTTCTTGGCCGGTCAATGGGCATGATGAAAACGGGCCCGGACGTCACCATGGCCGCGCGATTCGGCACGCCTAACATGACGCCGATGAGCGAAGACGACAGTAATGTCCAGGTCCTCGGCCTCCCCGCCGCCGCACCCAACGCACCAACAACGGGCCTCGGCCTCGGCGTCACCGCGCAGCCCGTGCCACCCAGTACCGCCGCAAAAACCAATTCCAAATAACCGAGCACCACTGCCAGTGGTGTCATCCGCTCACGGGGGGGCTCTGAGGTCGTGCTTTCTTCGCCTTGCGGGCTTGTGCCTACCCCGACACACACCTATTCCAACTTCGTTGACTGCCCTTCACCGCAATGTTCCAATCAACTCACGGGAGTTCTGGTTCATTTTGGAACCGGCACCCCACCTGGCGGAGGGCGGTTTCAGTGCCTCGAATTCTGGTCGCCGACGATAACAGCAACATTCACCGGGCGATTTCGCTCGCGCTGAAAGATTCCGGCGTTGAAGTCGTTGCCGTCGGAAATGGCGACGCAGCCGTCCGCAAAATGCCGGAAATAAAGCCCAACGTGGTGCTCGCGGACATCTTCATGCCCGTGCGCAATGGCTACGAAGTCTGCGAATTCGTGAAGAACGATCCGCGCTTTTCTGAAACGCCGGTCGTGCTGCTGATCGGGGCCTTTGATCCCTTCGATGAACGCGAGGCGCAACGCGTCAAAGCGGACGCTATCCTGAAAAAGCCGTTTGTTCCGCCCGACGCGCTGGTGCGCACGGTGACGGAATTGATTGCCAAATCGGCGCCGAAATCCGCTGCCAATTCAGCACACACAGCTTCAAATCACGCAGAAGAACCAGTGCGAACGAATGAGGCGGCATCTGACTCAGCCGAATCCGCTCCGGAGTATTCCGATGCAGCGCCTGAAGAGTTTTCAACGCCAAGAGCTTCCCTCGCATTCAGTCCAAATGACCAGACTCTTGCGTTCGGCTCCCTGCTGGAAGAGACTCCCGCGTTAACCGAGGAAACTGCCGTAACGGCGCAACGCGATCCCAACCTGGGCGAGCCTGTTTTTTGGAGCGCGTCCGAAAGCAAAGATCAATTGGTCGAAGATGCCGAAGATGCAAAAACGGTAGAAGAAAAAGCTGACGAGCCCGCAATCGCCGACCAGGAAGATTCCGAACAGTGGGAGTTGAGCAAGTTGCTGGAACCTTTCCCGGCTGAATCTCAGGGAATGCCCGCGACGCTTTCCACCCCTAGCGAAAGCGCGGAATTGCCGGAATTGCCGTCTTTTTCACTGCCTGTTGGAAACGTGGTTCCGCCTGAAGAGCCACGCGTACTATACGCGCTCGCTGCGCCGGAAAATGCACTGCCTGAATTGCCCAGTGGGGAAACTCTTCCCCCTTTGCCGGCCGCAGAAAATTTGCCGGCGTTGCCGCAAGCAGAATTTGAGCCTGAAGAGCCGGTGCTCGCGGCGGTCGCAGCAGATAAAATTGGGCGAGATGAAGAAATCCTTACGCAGCTAAAAGATTCCTGGTTGCCGAATGCAGCTGCACCGGAACCAACGGTTATCAAGCAAGTAAGCCCAGAAGCACACGTCGAGGAAGCAGCTCCATTTGCCAATTTGGCACCATTCCTTGCAACATTGGCTCATTCGTCTGATTCGGAGAGTTCCCCAAGTTCTTCAGAGCAGACTGAAGCAGCGGCGGATTCACAATCAGAGATGAGCGAGCACGCTTCATCTGAGATTAGCGAGCACGCGTCGGCGCTTACGCCTTCTCCTCTTGAGAGCGTGATATTACAAGCCGTTCCGTCTGCGGCTCTCCAACCTGCGACTCACGGTTCAGCCGATTCCGCCGTGCTGGAGGCCCTGGTTCAGCGTGTGATCGAAAAAATGCAGCCGCAGATGCTGGACCTTGTCACGCGCGAATTGTTGCGGCCTGTGGTCGAATCTCTCGTTCAAAAAGAACTGGAAAAGAAATAGCTGAAACCCTCGCCGAATAAAATCCTGCAAAAAGTTTCCTTTATTTGACGGCTATTCAGCCCTGCCCGTATATTAGTTCACTCATCAAATTAAAGATCATGCCGGAAAATTCTCCCAAGCCGACGGAGTTCGCGAAGGCGTATGACCCGCAGCAGATTGAGCTGCGCTGGTCAAACGCGTGGATCGAGCAAGGCCTCTACACGCCGGAAAATGGCGCAAAACTGCACGCTCCCGACGCGAAACTTGGCACGTTCTGCATTGTGATTCCGCCGCCGAACGTTACCGGTTCCATTCACATCGGCCACATGCTTGAGCACACGCAAATTGACACGCTCACGCGTTGGCACCGTATGCGCGGCTTTAAAACATTATGGCTGCCAGGAATGGATCACGCCGGAATCGCGACACAGGTGGTGGTGGAGCGCGAACTGGCGAAGCAAGGATTGAAGCGGCAGCAAATCGGGCGCGAAGAGTTCGAAAAGCGCGTCTGGGAATGGAAAGCGCAATCCGGCGGCACGATCAAGCGGCAGATGATCCGGCTCGGCGCCTCGTGTGACTGGTCGCGCGAGAAATTCACGCTTGATCCGCCGCTATATCGCGCCGTGCTGGAAGCATTTTTGCGTTTGTATGCCGAAGGACTGATTTACCGTGGACGTTACATGGTGAATTGGTGCCCGCGCTGCATGACAGCGCTGAGCGATCTTGAAGTTGTTCACCAGGAACGACAGGGACATCTCTGGCACATACGTTATCCGGTGGTGAATTCGTCGGAATCGGTGGTGGTGGCGACCACCCGGCCCGAGACCATGCTCGGCGACACTGCTGTCGCTGTTCACCCCGACGATGAACGCTACAAACATCTAATCGGCAAGAAAATCATGCTGCCGCTGATGAACCGCGAAATTCCGGTGATCGCGGATTCGTTTGTGGATCGCCAATTCGGCACTGGGGTTGTGAAAGTCACGCCCGCGCATGACCCAAACGATTTTGAAGCCGGCAAACGGCACAATTTGCCGCAGATTGACGTACTGACGCCCGAAGCAAAGATGGGCGAATCTGCGGGCGTTTATGCCGGGCTCGATCGCGTTGATGCGCGAAAACGGATTGTTGAAGATCTGCGCGGTCTGGGTCTGCTCGAAAATGTGTCTGACCACACGCATGCGGTGGGAGTGTGCGATCGGTGCAAAACGGTCGTCGAGCCGCGCGTATCGGAACAGTGGTTCTGCCGGATGAAAGAAATGGCTGCAGAGGCGATATCAGCAGTCGAAACTGGGCTTATTCCCATCACGCCCGAGAATCGCCGCACGGAATACCTGAACTGGATGGCCAACATTCACGACTGGTGCATTTCGCGGCAGCTTTGGTGGGGTCACCGAATTCCGATCTGGCATTGCGTGGATTGCGGCGAGATGACTCCGGCGAAAGATTCGCGCGTAGAAATAATAGAGGGGCGCGCACAAGCCGCAAGCGTTCCCGAGAAATGCGCAAAATGCGGCAGCGCGAAAATTAGGCAGGATAGCGACGTACTGGACACGTGGTTCAGCTCGGCATTGTGGCCTTTTTCAACGCTTGGCTGGCCTGACGACACTCAGGATTTGCGCGATTTCTATCCTACAAGCCTACTCATCAGCGGGTATGACATCCTGTTTTTCTGGGATGCGCGCATGATCATGATGGGTCTTCATCTCACAAAAGACAGGCGAGGTCGGGCGGCAGATCGAGTTCCCTTTCGCTCGCTTTACCTCCATTCACTGGTGCGCGACCCCGAAGGCGTGAAGATGTCGAAGACGCGCGGGAACGTGGTTGACCCGCTCGAGCTGATTGAAAAGCACGGGACTGATGCACTCCGATTTACGTTGGCGCGCATGGCTTCGCCGGGAACGGATATCGCGCTGAGCGAAGATCGGATTTTGAGTTATCGCGCGTTTGCCAACAAAATCTGGAATGCCGCGCGATTCATATTTTTTAATCTCGAAAAATTGCAGTCGTCGACGGGCACAAAAATAGAAGAACTCGCGGCGCCCGACATTCGCATACAAGCTCCCTATCCGATTCGCATTCCGAAAGCTCTTGCGGACAAATGGATTTTTTCGCGGCTGGCGCGGACCATCGAGTCTGTCAACCAGGCTCTCTCAGAATTCCGCTTTCATGAGGCGGCGGAAGACATCTACCAGTTTTTCTGGGGTGATTTCTGCGACTGGTACATTGAATGGATAAAGCCGAGACTTGCTGCGGAAAACTTGGAAGAGGCCATTGACGCCTGGCGCAACTTATTTGCTTCCTTTGAAGCGGCGCTGCGGCTACTGCATCCGTTTATGCCATTCTTAACCGAAGAGCTCTGGAATCGTCTGCCACAACGCGCTGCGCCAGATGGCATCATGAGTTCGATCGCGCTTGAGAAATTTCCGGAACCTGCGTTCCATTGGGCCAATCCCGAAGCGGAAGAACAAACTGCGCTCCTGCAGGACATTGTGATTGCCGCTCGTAACATTCGGGCGGAATTGAAAATAGATCCAAAGACGCGCGTCCCTGCTGAACTATTTGTGGCGGATGCTGAGAACCTGGAATTGATTGAGCGAAACCGGGACATGATCAAACGGCTTGCTTTACTCTCTGAATT
>JADMIO011583401.1_pt1 | contig 39937 bp, 41 predicted proteins | sample 8958161 | NCBI WGS metagenome assembly JADMIO01 (sample SAMN16585339, study PRJNA669376) | soil metagenome | isolation source: Crop rotation soil | place: USA: Cullars Rotation, Alabama | collected 2011
TGTCATCCTGAGCGAAGGCTCCCGAAGGGGCCGCAGCGAAGGACCCGTAAGCTTCTATGCCAGAAACCACATACCAGAATCCACATACCACAGCACACCAGACAACCTCACCACCCATACTCCCCCTCCAAAAACCGCATCTCAGCATTCACACCGCGAATAAGCTCCAGCTTCTTCGCCCTCGTCCAACTCTTAATCTCCTTCTCCCGCGCAATAGCATCCTGAATCCACTGAAAGGTTTCAAAATAGAGCACATGAATGCAGTTATATAGACCCGTATACTTTGCAGTATCCCGCACCGCAGCCCCCTCCCGATGCTTATTCAACCTATACCGCATATCATTCGTAACACCGGTATAAAGCGAGCTTTTGGAAGGATTGGTAAGAATATAAACATAGTAAACATGCTGCCGCATGCTCAAAGTTCAAGACCCAGTGAACACCACAACGTATATGTTCAAATGAACTACTAATCAATCTCCAATACCAAAAAGCCACAAACCAAATATCATAACCTGCCAACCCAATCTTCATACATGATAAAAGCTACTCGCTCAAAATTGTCATCCTCAGCGAAGGCTCCCGAAGGGGCCGCAGTGAAGGACCCGTAAGCTACAATGCCAGAGCACCCATACCAGAAACCAAATACCAGATATCACAAACTGCTCGCCCAATCTTCATGTCATCCTGAGCGAAGGCTCCCGAAGGGGCCGCAGCGAAGGACCCGTAAGCCACAATGCCAGAGTACCCATACCAGAAACCACATACCAGATATCACATACTGCTCGCCCAATCTTCATGTCATCCTGAGCGAAGGCTCCCGAAGGGGCCACAGCGAAGGACCCGTAAGCTACTATGCCAGAGCACCCATACCAGAAACCACACACCAAATATCACATGCTCCTCGCCCAATCTTCATGTCATCCTGAGCGAAGGCTCCCGAAGGGGCCGCAGTGAAGGACCCGTAAGCTGCAATGCCAGAAACCACATACCAGAGCACCATACCAAATAGATGAATACCGCATGTGCCCGCAACACTTACCAATATCACCCGCCGGCGCTAAACCGCCCCTTTTACCCATTCCTTAAACCACAAAACCCTACAACCCCCGTAATTTCGCACCCGTTTTCAGACAAGGACCCAAATCCGAAATCCGAAATGGCTCTGCTGAGCGGAGTCGAAGCACGAAATCCGAAATCCCAGATGGCATTACAAGCAGGCATAGTAGGTCTACCCAACGTAGGCAAATCCACCCTCTTCAACGCAGTAAGCAACAGCGCCAAGGCACAGGCATCCAACTACCGCTTCTGCACTATAGAGCCCAACATAGGCCTCGTCGACGTCCCCGACCGCCGCCTCGACGCCCTCGCAGCCATCGTCATCCCCAACCGCATAGTCCCCACAACCATAGAGTTCGTAGACATAGCAGGTCTCGTAAAAGGCGCCAGCAAAGGCGAAGGCCTCGGCAACAAGTTCCTCGGCAACATCCGCGAGGTCGATGCCATAGTCCACGTCATCCGCTGCTTTGAAGACGACAACGTCCTCCGCGAAGAAGGCGTCATCAACCCCGTCAGCGACAAAGAGATCATAGACACCGAGCTCCAGCTCGCCGACCTCGGCAGCGTGGAAAAGAAAATAGCCCGCGTAGAAAAGCAGGCGAGGATGGATCCCAAGTTCAAAAAGGTCTACGACACACTCGTAAGAGTGAAGCAGCACCTGGAACAAGGTAAGAATGTCCGCGGCCTCGGCCTCGAAGGCGAAGAAGCAGAAGCCATCTACGACATCCACCTGCTCACAGCCAAACCAGTCCTCTACGTAGCCAACGTAGACGAAGCAGGCATGAAGACCGGCAACAAGTACTCCCAGGCCCTGGAAGCCGCCGCTAAAGCTGAAGGCGCAGGCATCATCGTCATGAACAACTCCATCGAAGCCCAGATCACCGAGATGGAAAGTGAAGAAGACAAGGCAATATTCCTGGAAGAATACGGCCTCGAAGAACCCGGCCTGAACCGCCTCATACGCGCAGCATACAATCTCCTAAACCTCATAACCTACTTCACAGCAGGCGTCCAGGAAGTCCGCGCATGGACAATAGGGAGAGGCTGGAAAGCCCCCCAGGCAGCAGGCGTCATCCACACAGACTTCGAAAAAGGCTTCATCAAAGCCGAAGTCATCGCTTACGACGACTTCATAACCCTCGGCGGCGAAGCCGGAGCCAAAGACAAAGGCCGCCTCCGCATAGAAGGAAAAGAATACGTAGTGCAAGACGGCGACGTAATGCACTTCCGCTTCAACGTATAAAGGCGCTCCAATGATTGGGCTAATGCCTGATAGTACGTCATGCCGGACAGTGGGCGGGTCTGTGCGCGAGCTGATCCGGCATCTCCTGAGTGTTGTGATGAGGTGATTAGAATTTCTGCAGCCTCATAGTGCGATATCATTAAGCTAAGGGATTCAAATGCTGTGGACTCGCACAAACTCTGTCATCTCCTCCGCGAAGCCCTTCATAGGTACCTCAGGCGCATCCCCGCCGCATCTCCTTCGCCCCTCCGTCAGGGTTGAGGCGTATGAAGGGGTTGGCAGCGTGGGAGAATGTCCCTGAGATCCCGCTATTGGCGTGATATATCCGACGAAGATTAGACTCGGCCCCCTTCTACGTACCTTCACGGCCTTTCCGAAAAAAGCCATGAAGTACGCACCCATCGATCCCAAGCTATATACACAGAACAGGCAGCGCTTTGCCAAAGCCATGCAGCCAAATAGCGTGGCTATCTTTCCCGCCAACCCTTCACTAACGGAAAATGGTGATGCTACATATGTATACGTTCCCAACAGCGACGTACTCTGGCTGTCCGGCGTAAGGCAGGAAAAGACGATGGTATTGTTATACCCCGACAACCCTGACACAACCGCCAAAGAAGTCCTCGTAATCCTCCGCCCCAACGAGCACCTGGAAAAGTGGGAAGGCCACAAGCTCACCAAAGCAGAAGCCACAGCCCTCTCCGGCATCCAGAACGTACAGTTTGCAGACAGCGTGGACGCCATGCTTCAGGTAATGATGCACCATGCCGACACAGTCTACCTCAACACGAATGAGAACGACCGCATGGACGGCTCTATCACCCGCCCCGACCTGGACTTCGTGAAGCAGTGGATGAGCCGCTTCCCCCTGCACCGCTACGAGCGCGCCGCCCGCATCATGAAAGAATTACGCGCGATCAAGACGAAAGAAGAAATAGCAGTAACCCAACAGGCAATAGACATCACCGAGAAGGCTTTCAGAAGGGTGATGTCCTTCATCAAGCCCGGCGTAATGGAGTATGAAATAGAAGCCGAGATCACCCACGAATTCCTCCGCAACCGTGCAACCCGTCATGCCTACGGCTGTATCATAGCCTCAGGAGACCGTGCGCGCACCCTCCACTATGTAGAGAACAACCAGGAATGCAAAGACGGCGAACTGATCTTAATGGACTTCGGTGCCGAGTACGGCAACTACGCCGCCGACCTAACCCGCACAATCCCGGTAAACGGCAAGTTCATAAAGCGTCAGGCGCAGGTCTACAATGCTGTACTAGACGTACATAACTACGCGAAGGGAATACTCAAGCCCGGCATCTCCATAGTAGACTACACAAAGAAGGTCAACGAGGAAACCGAGAAGCAGTGCCTGAAGCTGGGCCTGATCTCTAAAGCAGACATCAAGAACGGCGATCCCGAAAACCCCGCCTACCGCAAGTATTTCTATCACGGCGTAAGCCACCACCTCGGTCTCGACGTCCACGACCTTGGCACCCGCGTAGAGCCAGTAAAAGCAGGCATGCTATTCACAGTAGAACCAGGTCTCTACATAGAAGAAGAGCAAATAGGAGTCCGCATAGAAAACAACATCTGGATCACAAAAACAGGCCACGTAGACCTGATGAAGAACATCCCGATAACGGTAGCAGAGATAGAGGCGGCGATGAAGCGGAAGTAGGATGAATGAGCTTATCGCTAGAGGTATTATTCCTGAAATCGAAGAACGCAAGTTATCCGGCTATTTACTAAGCCATGATCATGAAATTGGAAGAAGTAAGGCAGAGTTTTTCAACCTCTGCCAGGTAACTTCCTCCGTTCAGCTAAGACAGGTACTTCTACAGGTTTGGATGTTAGGTAACTCAACCTTTCTTGAGGACAATGTGCAGGGCAGTAAATATGCTATCGCCGCAGACGTGATCTTTCCGGATGGAAAGGCAAGACGGTTGAAAACAGTGTGGATAATACACTTTGAAGAGCCGTCAATAGCTAAATTTGTAACAGCCCATCCGAAAAAACTAAGGCAATGATAGCGGAATTAGATGTTGTTGTTTTGACGGCAGATATAGAAAATACCTCCTTTGTAAAAGGCGACGTCGGCACAGTAGTGCACATGTATCCGAACAACGAAATGTGTGAAGTAGAATTCGCGGATCTCTTTGGTGATACAATTGATGTTGTAACAGTGCCGGTCAGCAAACTCGCGAACGCAAAGCTATATGAAGGGCTCACATTGCACCTTAATATAGCCGCCTAGCCCGTTGGCATCTAACGCAGCCTGTCCAGACTCTTAATCAGCTTCTCATCCTTCTGGATACCCCGCAAGGCAAGCACCTCCATCACGAGCCCGCCAAGTGTTACCAGTATCCCCGGCAACATATACTCAAAGTTGGCGACGGGAGGAGTATCGTTCTTCAGGTTCGCGATCCGCATCATCATAAGCGCTATAAGGCCGAATATGGAGATTATACTAAGCCATACCATACCCTTCTGCCGCTTACGATCCATATAAAAGAAGATCGCAACCAGTGGCAGCAGCGTAACAATGGCAGCCACGATAAACAGCGGCATATAGTTGCGAACGCCCTCCTGCTGCCATGGAGAGTACATGAGCCCGGGCATATTATACCGGTAAAGCGGCAGAATAAACAGCAAGCCATTCAGCATAGCCGCCAAAAAGAGCCAGAGGGATTGTATGCGTTGTATCATAGTTCTTGAGCCTCCGATTAAGTGATTGTCTACACAGTTAGTAGTAGCTAAGAAATGAAATCCTTTCCAAAGTAAGGTGTCAGAAAAGCCGGCAATCGGATCCCATCAGGCGTCTGATTATTCTCAAGCAGACAAGCAACAATGCGAGGCAATGCCAGTGAAGATCCATTAAGAGAGTGGAGCAGTGCAGTTTTGCCTTCATTGCTCTTATAACGTGCCTTCAACCGGTTAGTCTGGAAGGTCTCGAAGTTGCTGACAGAGCTCACCTCCAGCCAACGCTCCTGAGCGGCGCTCCATACCTCAAAGTCATAGGTAAGAGCGGAAGAAAAGGACATATCCCCGCCGCAAAGCCTGAGTATACGATAAGGCAGCTCAAGCTTGCTCAGAAGCCTCTCCACATGCGCTACCATCTCTTCAAGCGTATCATAGCTACGCTCAGGCTGCACAAGCTGCACCACCTCCACCTTATCAAACTGATGTACCCGGTTAAGCCCACGCACATCCTTCCCATAAGATCCAGCCTCACGACGGAAGCATGGCGTATAGCCTGTCATTTTAACGGGTAGCTGACCCTCGGGAGTAATGGTATCGCGGTAAACGTTGGTAAGCGGAACCTCGGCAGTCGGAATTAGATAAAAGTCGTCAGCCGTAGCATGATACATCTGTCCCTCCTTGTCTGGAAGCTGAGTAGTGCCAAACGCAGAAGCTTCATTCACCATGTAAGGCGGGCAATATTCGGTATAGCCAGCATCGATATTATAATCCAGAAACGCAGCAATCAGCGCACGTTGGAGCTTAGCTCCCCGCCCGATGTAGACAGGAAATCCAGACCCCGTAATCTTAGTCCCCAACTCGAAGTCAATCAGCCCATACTTAGCAGCCAGTTCCCAATGAGGAAGCTTCTGAGCAGACAGATCAGGCTTTTGCCCTCCTTCGCGAACTACTTCATTCTCCTCCGGGGTCCGTCCCTCCGGCACTGATTCATGTGGAAGATTAGGAAGCCGGACGATGAGCTCCTGCAACTCTGAATCAGCAGCACTCAGCTTCTGAATCAACTCCTTCTCCTGTCCCTTACGCTGAGCAACCTGCGCTTTAATAGCCTCCGCCTCTTCCCGTTTGCCACTTGACATCAACGAACCGATCTGTTTGCTGGACGAATTGATAAATGCAGAGACAGATTCGGCCTCTACCTGCAGTTGCCTGCGGGCTGTATCCAGTGCAATGATCTGGTCTACAATCTGTGGCTCAGGAAAGTGTTTCTTGCGTAATCCTTCAAGGATACGCGCATCAGACTGCCGGAAAAGAGAAATAGGAAGCATGTATTCTTTGCGGAAAGGCGCAAAGATAAGCGGGTCCACAGACCTCACAGGTCTCCAAGACCTGTGAGGTCTAATACCAAGCATATCACTACTTTAGCTCAATGGAACTAGAGCCCGGCAAAATCTATCACATCTATAATCGTGGCAACAATCGCGAGAATATTTTCCGCGAAGAGCGCAATTATCCCTACTTCCTCAGCCTGTGGAAGCATCATGTACATCCAATAGCAGAAACATTCGCCTACAGTTTATTGCCAAACCATTTTCACATGGTAGTCCGTATCCGCTATGAGAAACTGAATAATGGGCACACAATCCATACGGACGAGAAGAAAATAAGCCAGCACCTTTCTAATTTCTTCAATGCCTACGCAAAGTCTATCAACAAGGCGTATGAAAGAAGGGGAAGCCTCTTTCAGGAACGATTTGGGCGCAAAGAAGTAGCTACCGGCTCATACTGTGCTCAGCTTGTATGCTATGTACACACAAATGCCCAAAAGCACGGGATATTGGCAGACTTTCATTCACACAGGCACAACTCTTACTCAAGCGTTTTATCAGACATGCCAACACTATTACAGCGTAATGAGGTATTGGAATGGTTTGGTGGCAAGACAAGATTTGTAGATGCTCACCGGGCCTACGTGCATGACAAGGACTGGAATACCCAGCTACTGGAACTCCCCAATGACGATGATGATTAGCAACACCTCACAGGTTTCCCAAAAACCTCACAGGTCTCCAGGACCTGTGAGGTTTAAGAAAGAAAGCTACGGCACTTCCACAGTATTCAATATCTGCTTCAGTATATCCTCAGAAGTGATGTTCTCTGCTTCGGCTTCATAAGTAATACCAATCCGGTGACGCATCACATCCGCACACACAGCCCGTACATCCTCAGGTATTACATAACCCCGGCGCTTAATAAAGGCATAGGCCTTGGCAGCCAGCGCCATGGAGATGCTAGCCCGCGGAGAAGCACCATAAGAAATAAGCCCCTTTAGCTTCGGCAGCTTGGCAGCCTCAGGGTAGCGTGTAGCAAAGACAATATCAAGTATGTACTGCTCTATCTTCTCATCCATATACACCTCCCGCACCAGCTTCCGCGCACCAATGATCTCCCTCGGGTCAACAACCGGCTGTATAGCAACTGTTCCTTCCGGATTAAGATTTTGACGGATAATGAGTCGCTCTTCCTGCTTTTCCGGATAGGTGATCACCACCTTCAGCATAAAGCGGTCCACTTGTGCCTCAGGAAGCTCATAGGTACCTTCCTGCTCAATCGGATTCTGAGTTGCTAGCACGAGGAAAGGCTCCTCAAGCTTGTAAGTATGGTCTCCAATAGTCACCTGGCGCTCCTGCATAGCCTCAAGCAACGCACTCTGCACTTTCGCAGGGGCACGGTTGATCTCATCGGCGAGAATGAAGTTGGCAAAGATGGGTCCCTTGCGCACAGAGAACTCATGCGCTTGGGGATTATACATCATGGTGCCCAGCACGTCGGCGGGCAACAGGTCTGGAGTAAACTGGATGCGGCTGAACCGGGAGTTAATAGCTGAGGCAAGCGACTTAATGGCCAGCGTCTTTGCAAGACCCGGTACACCTTCAAGTAAGACGTGCCCACCTGCCAGCAGACCGATAAGCAGACGCTCCGTCATGTGACGCTGTCCGACAATAGTCTTATTCAGTTCCATCAGGAGCAGCTCAATAAAAGCGCTCTGTGTATGAATACGCTCATTGAGCGCACGGATATCAGGGGCTGTACCAGAAGTAGCTTGCATTTCCATATGGAACCAAAAGTAAAGGGTGCTTAGAATGTGTGAGTAAGGTGAAAAGCTTTTAAGGAAACTTTTATTGAGGAGCTACACAAGCCGGCTTCGGATGTGCTGACTTACTTTCGTGCCCGACTGATGGACACAGACAAAAAAGGTTGGCAAGGGGTTCAGTCCCTACTATTGGAGCGCTTTGGCAAAATACCCGATATGGAAGGCATTCTCTTCCTGATTGGCGTCAATGAATTTGGCCAGGAGCCAAACCGCAGCAAGTTCACCAAGGAGCAAAAGCAGGATCTGATGCACATAGCAGTCTGCACCCTGCTATCACAAATGGACTACTACAAATTCATAGGCAGGGACGAAGACGGCTGGCCTCACTTCGAGACGGTGAATCCTGTGCCGCCCATGACTATGCCCGAGCAGGAAAGCATTCTCAAAGCCTGCATCGTCCACTACTTCGGAATGGACGAATAAGGCCCCCGGTTAGGGCGTCCACCTCCTGACTATCAGCGAGGAATTAGTGCCCCCGAAGCCGAATGAATTGGATAAGAATGTATCAAAGCCCTTATCCAGCCGCTCAGCCAGCACGTTGATCCGGGCACTATGCTCATCCGGATTATTAAAGTTGATGTTGGGAGCCATAAACCCACCTTCCATCATCAGCATAGAGTAAACAATCTCACTGGCCCCCGCCATCCAGCATTCATGCCCTGTCATGCTCTTGGTTGAGCTTACAGGCACCTTGCCGCCAAATACTTCATATATGGCCTCTGCCTCAGTTACATCTCCTGCCGGGGTAGACGTGGCGTGCGCATTTATGTATTCTATCCCCCTTGCATCTAGACCAGCATCAGCCAGCGTCCGTTGTATCGAACGCGCCTGCCCCTCTGCACTTGGATTAGAGATATGCTGCCCATTAGATGAAAACCCATAGCCCAGCACTTCTCCAAGGATTGTGGCTCCTCTGGCCTCCGCACTTTCCAGGCTCTCGAGTATTACGGTAGCAGCTCCGCCACCAGGCACCAGCCCATCCCTATCACGATCAAACGGGCGGGATGCCTCAGTTGGGGCATCTTCCCTAGTGGAAAAGGTACCGAGCGCATCGAAGTTTGGCATGGAATAGATGTTCAGCTCCTGTGCCCCTCCACAAATGATGCGCTCTTGCAAGCCTTGCTTGATAAACAGATACCCCAGCCCAATAGAATGAGAGCCTGAAGCGCAGGCCGCCGAAATAGAGAAGTTGATACCCGTCAACTTAAAGATGGTAGCCAGATTCATCGTCACCGTTGAGTTCAGCACTTGAAATACCGACCCCGACCCAAGTAGCATCGTATCCTTCTTTTCCCGGATGATATCCATCCCTTCTATCACCGGCTGAGCACAGCTATCATTACCATAGATAATACCGGTCTCGTTTGATGAAAGATAGTCTTCATCCATGCCAGCCTGCGCCAATGCCTCCTTGGTGGCTACATAGGCATATTCAGCCTGCTCTGGCATCATCACCCGCGCGCGCCGATCCAGCACACCCTTAAGTTGCGGACGTGGCACATAGCCCGTGAGCCCTGACCGATATCCAAAAGTCTTGCGGACGGGGTCCAGGATAATACCCGACCGGCCCTCATAAAGAGAGCGAACAACCTCCTCCCGGTTTACACCAAGAGACGAATAGATACCAAGACCAGTAATTACTACGCGGGACATTACTTCATCGGCTCGCCTGCCGCCAGATTAAAGTTTCGCGTTACAGTGGTGTTTGGCCCGTCTACAGTCTTCCCATTCTTGTCAATAAGAGATAATGTAATGCTTGCCTTGCCAGTACCCAGCCCCTGAATGAAATGTGGTTTCCACGCGTCCAGAGTAAACGACGCATTCTTACCACTTGTCTCATTCTTAATATCCGCCTTCACCTTGTAGTCCGTACCGAGCGTAACATTGGTCGGATAGAAGTCCAGCAGCACATTAGCCGTATCCTTTCCCAGGTAATCACCCTTAGGCCTGCTGTAGAATAGCATCGGCGTCGTAGGATCAGGCAGGCGTTGGAGAGCACCCTTGTCATCAATCTTTATGTGAGCCAGCACCCCAGCCTGGCGATTCTTTATGCTTTCGTGGTATGAACGGGACAGGAAACACAGGATGTAATGCTCACTATTTATAGGCACCGTAACCTCTTGCTTAGGCTCGTATAGCGCCACATAGGGCTTATTATCGACAATGAAGTGAATATGCTGTCCTTTGTCCGAGTTGTTGCACTGCTTCCCGGCCGCATCAGGCGTCTGCGCCTTCAACTCATAGTTCTTTACATCAAAGGCGATGGCAAGCTTCACCGAATCATTGCCCACTTTGGTAGCCTGCATCCCGCTGATGCCTAATTGCGCATTGGGGAAATCGGTTGAGGCGGGGAAATCGGTGAGCATTGGACCGTTAATGGCTAAGGAGTCGCTTATCGATTGCCTGGTGGTAGATGTATTGCTATCGCAGGAGGCGGCACCGAGCGTGGCGGCCAGCAGTAGGCCCATTATTGAATAGCGCATGGGGAAGGATGTTTGCTCAAAGCTACAGGCACTCAGACTTTTTCAGAAAAATTTAAGCACGGCCAATATACCGGCCCTATACTTTTGTCCGGCCTGATGGATATTCGCTTCCCTCAACATTTCAACGCTTTAACGTCTCCACGCACTTGACCACCGCCGAAATCCTTGCCCGTGTACGCCGGATAGAGATCAAGACCAAGGGTCTGAGCAATCACATCTTTGCCGGTGAGTATCACTCTGCCTTCAAGGGGCGTGGCATGTCCTTCAGTGAGGTGCGGGAGTATGCCGTGGGCGACGACATCCGCTCTATAGACTGGAACGTAACAGCCCGCTCCAACACACCGCACGTAAAGGTGTTTGAAGAAGAGCGTGAGCTGACCCTGATGCTCCTCGTAGATGTAAGCCGCTCCTCCCTCTTCGGTACCACCGGACGTTCTAAGCGGGAGACAATTACCGAGATTGGGGCAGTGCTGGCCTTTTCTGCAGCTACCAACAACGACAAAGTTGGCGTCATCTTCTTTTCCGACAAGGTAGAGGGCTTCATTCCGCCCAAGAAGGGCCGCAGCCACATCCTGCGGATCATCCGCGAGCTGATAGCACTGGAGCCAAAGGGCGTCAGCGGCACGCACCTTTCTGCCGCATTGGAATACCTGAACAACGTGCTGAAGAAGCGCACAATCACCTTCATCCTTTCCGACCTCATCTCGGCGCCATACGAAACGCCGCTACAGCTTGCAGCACGTCGTCATGATGTGGTAGGCGTGCAGGTATATGATCGTGCCGATCGGGAGTTGCCCAAAGCAGGCCTGATACAAGTGGCCGATGCGGAAACCGGTGGCCTGCGCTGGATAGACAGCAGCGACAAACACGTACAGGGCGAATATCGCCGTGCCTTTGAGGGTATGCGCCAATATGGTGTGCAGGCCTTCCGCAAGGCTGGTGCCGGCCTGTTGAGCGTCCGCACCGACGAAGACTACGTAAAGATCCTGGACGGTTACTTCAAGAACAGATAATGCGCGCGCTCCGATATATTGCAACACTCACGCTGCTGCTGGTATCAGTTGTCGCCTTTGCACAGGCCCCTGAGGCTTCGGCCTCGCTTCGTGCAGACGCTACTAAGCTGATCGTTGGCGACCAGGCGCGCGTCTTCCTCTCCGCCCAGTGCGATCCGGCAAAGAGTCGCATCGACTGGCCGCAGATTCCCGACTCCTTCGGTAAGCTGGAAGTGGTAGAGAAGGGCAAGATCGACACCGTAAAGAAGGGCATCCTGACCATCTATACCCAACGCCTGCTGGTGAGCGGCTGGGATTCGGCAGAATACACCATTCCTCCTTTCGTATTTAACGTCACACCATCCAGCGGTAATCCCTATACGATTCAGACCGAAGGACTCACCTTCAGTGTCTCCACAGTGCCGGTAGACACAACCAAGCCTTTCAAGCCCATTAAGGGCATTATGCAGGTAGAGCTGTCGTGGCGGGATTACATCTGGTGGATCGTGGGTGCGGGCCTGCTGTTGCTTGCAATCATCGGCTACGTCATCTGGAAGAAGACACGTAAGAAGCCTGTCGTCATGGCACCACCACCGCCACCTGAACCCCTGCACGAAAAAGCGCTTCGCCTACTGGCAGCGCTGGAGGCTGAGGGCCTTTGGCAGAAGGGCGAAGTCAAGGAATACTACGTGCGCCTCACCGACATCCTGCGCAACTATATCGAGGAACGCTTCAACGTACCCGCCATGGAGCGTACCACCGACGAGCTGACCGCCGCCGCCCGCACACACAAGGAACTCGCCTTCCAGGCACAGCGGCTGCACGGCATCCTGGCTACCGCCGACATGGCCAAGTTCGCCCGTGCCCAACCCACGCTCACGGAGCATATCAGCACCATGCAGGCCACAAAAGACCTCGTGGTGGCGACTATCCCGCTACCGACAGAGGCAGAAACACTCCAACATTCCAACACTCCAACGCGAAGCCAACAGTCATGATGCAATACATCTACGCATTTTACGACTGGCGGCACCTGCAGTTTGCGCAGCCCTGGGCCTTCGCGCTGCTGCTCATCATACCCATTATCCTGTTCTTGCAATGGCGCATGCGCAGACGCTCGGCACCGGCGCTGCGGCTCACCACCACCAGCGGCCTGGCCCATGTGCGTCCCAGCATGCGCGCCCGCATGCGCCCTGTGCTCAACGTGCTGCGGGTATTGGCAATGGCGGCCCTGATCGTTGCGCTGGCCCGACCGCAGAGCTCTTCTGTATCTGAAGACGTGAATAGTGAGGGCATCGACATTGTGCTGGCGATGGACGTATCCGGTTCTATGCTGGCTGAGGATTTTAAGCCCAATCGCATTGAGGCTGCCAAGCGTGTAGCCACCGACTTCATCAACGCCCGCATTGGCGACCGCATAGGCCTGGTGATCTTCTCCGGCGAAAGCTTCACGCAATGCCCGGTCACCATAGATCACCGCGTATTGTTGGAACAGGTGGATCAGGTGAAGAGCGGCATGCTGGTAGATGGCACCGCCATTGGCGATGGCCTGGCCACGGCTGTAGACCGCCTGCGCAATACCAGCGGCAAAAGCAAAGTGATCATCCTGCTCACCGACGGTGTGAACAATACCGGCCGCATAGGCCCCGAGCTGGCGCTGGAGATAGCCAAGACCTACAAGGTGCGCGTGTACACCATTGGCGTGGGCACCAATGCCGGTCAGGCGCCATACCCCATGCAGGTGCCGGGAGGAGGTACCGTGATGAGCATGATGCCCGTGCAGATAGACGAGCCGCTGCTGCGCAAGATCGCCACCGAGACGGGCGGCAACTATTACCGCGCTACCGGTGAAGGCTCCCTGAAAAAGATCTACGAGAGCATAGATAAGCTTGAAAAGACCAAGGTGGAGATAAGCTCCTACAAGCACTTCTCGGAACTATTCTTCCCCTTTGCGCTGCTGGCCTGCGCATGCATCGCCCTGGAAGCGTTGCTCCGCTGGACGGTGTTCCGGTCGGTAACCTGACGCCTTCCAGCCTGACAGATAATAGCCACCTTTTTCCGGCAGAGTTTTTATGCCCTCCCCAGTAAACGGGAAGTACTGGCAATCCCATGGCGCACAAATTCAAAGTCGGCGACTTCGTGACGTGGAATTCAGAGGCGGGGCACGTTAGCGGCACTATCATAAAGGTGCATACGGCCGACTTTGACTATAAAGGCCACACCCACCACGCCACAGCGGACGATCCGCAATACGAGATAAAAAGCAGCAAGACGGATCATATAGCTGCGCATAAGGAATCGGCGCTTAAGAAGGCGAAGCGGTAGTAAGATTTACCCCTCTGTTAAGCTTAGCCACTCCAATTACTACACAACACATACCACATAATAGTTGAGCTTAGACTCCGTCTAAGCTTTGCTGGCCTGCAATCTCCTGATTGGCGTGTGGCGTGAATTGATTGTCGTAAGATGATCGAGTGCTGTACAAAAGATGATAGTAGGTCTATCACAGTCGCTGTGCAAGCGGAGGCTGTAAGCCGCCTCTCGGTGTTGGAGTAGTAATACTCTGGTATTGAACGGTAAGAGGAAAAGGTCTCCTTGAGAGATCAGGTAAGAACAAGAGAGATGAATGCAAATGAACCTTTGATGAAGTGGTGTGACAGATTCACATATTGCCAAAAGCTGGTTATGCAATCGACCGGTGAGGACCATAGCGGGCAACTTGCTTACTGGCTATGGGGCAGTCGCCATATAGAAGGCATGACTCCTGTTCAGGCTTTTGTACGGAACACGCGAAGTCCTTTGCCGGATGGGAAGCGAAAGGCACAAGTGGAAAGTATCCACGAGGCTGATAGTAGCGAAGCCGGCGAGGATGGCGGACGGTGCTGTAGTAGTGAAGAAGCCTTTGTAATGAAGGTGGAGCGAAGAGCACCGATCATACAGTTTCAAATGATTTGACAACTTGAAAAGCAAGGAGGACCAAAATGTTTGAGACAACATCAAAGACAGTACCCATTACCAAAGAGATGGTAAGGGCAGCATACCGGAAGGTAAAGTCGCACAAGGGAGCGGCAGGTGTAGACAAAGAGAGCCTCGAAGCTTTTGAGTCCAATCTGTTGAACAACCTGTATGTCCTATGGAACCGGCTTACCTCTGGCAGCTATTTTCCCAAGGCAGTTCGAGCCGTAGAGATTCCGAAGCCGGATGGGCGGAAGCGCACCCTTGGCATTCCCACAGTAGCAGACCGGATAGCCCAGCAGGTGGTAAAGGATTATCTGGAGCCGCGTCTTGAGGCGCAGTTTATGGACGAGTCCTATGGCTACCGTCCCTTGAAAAGCGCCCATGATGCAGTGTCTGCCATAGGCCGAAATGTAAGGCTGTATGGCTGGGTAGTGGATATGGACATCAAAGGATTCTTTGATGAAGTAGACCATGAGCTACTCATGAAAGCCATGGAGCGCCATGTACCGGAGAAGTGGGTAAAGACCTACATCAGACGCTGGCTGGAGAGTCCGGTACAGCAGGCTGATGGCAGTCTTATTCCCAAAGAAGGCAGAGGCACTCCTCAGGGAGGAGTGATCAGTCCTCTGCTAGCTAATCTGTTCCTGCATTATGTGCTAGATAAGTGGATAGGCAAACGTTTTCCGCAGGTAGCCTTTGTACGCTATGCGGATGATATAGTCATCCATTGTATCACAGAGCAGCAGGCAAAGGAGGTGCTGGAAGCAGTCCGGCAAAGGCTACAGGAATGCAGGCTCAGACTAAATGAGGAGAAAACCCGGATAGTGTATTGCCAGAACTACCGCAGACCCAGGAGAAAGGACTACCCTAAGAAGTTTGATTTTCTTGGATTCACTTTCAAGCCTGACACTGCAAAATCAGGCAGTGATCTGATTTTGGGTTATGGCTGTTCGATCAGTCAAAAGTCTCAGAAACGGATAATGGAAGGGTGGAAGCAGCGAGGCTGGCATAGGTACACAGACATGTCCATACAGTCTTTGGCGGGAATGCTTAATGTGCAGATACGCGGGATACTGCAGTATTACGGCAAGTTTAAGCTTTACCGGCTCCAACGATTGATGCGGCTCTTAGAACGTCGACTGGTAAAATGGGCACTGAACAAGTACAGGAAGCTTAAGGGCAGTTACAGGAAAGGGAGGGAATGGCTTATCAAGCTGAAAGGCAGCTATCCCACCATGTTCTATCACTGGACTGTGCTGAAGCATGTATGATGGTATGATAGGAGCCGTATGAAGTGAGAGCTTCACGTACGGTTCCGTGAGAGGCTCGGGCTGAAATGCCAGGGCCTACTCGACTTATTTTAGACGGTTGGTGTGATATAGGAAGACATCGCTAATCCGTTAATGGTATTGTTTACAAACCACGTGAAATGCCAAAGATCATTGCAACCAGCAGCGAACATCCGCGGAAAGAGGAGTATAAAGCCATTGCGGAAAAGTTAAGCAAGCGCAAGCGGGCGAAGTCTGTTGCTAGGCATTTTGGCGCCTTAAAACGGGGGATAGACGGGCTCGCTTATCAAAAAGAACAGCGGGGTGCTTGGCAGCAATCGCTCGCGACTGCATCACTTCCCAGCCGCCAAAACCCTAAACCCCGCATGCCTCGGGTGCGGAGCCACCCCAGTCTTCTCAAAGCTCGTCAACCGAAAACCCACTAGCCACGGCACACCTTTCTCAGGCAAAGCCAGCCGCAATACGCAATTGTCACCCCGCTCACCAATCCCATAAGTACGGCTCTCCATAGAGAAAGTCAGAAGAAAATCCTCCATAACAGCATCCCCGGCCACCATCACCAGCGTATACTTGTAGCTAGTGATCAGCGGGCTCAGTTGCGTTATAGTCACCCCGGGATTAATTGCTATTGACACTACCGCATGGCCATCCTCTATCAATACATATGGCAAATGCTGCATCACATTCCCAAACGGATGCCTCGGCTGAAAGTCGATCTTCTTCAGCGGCGCATAATCCGGCCACGTTCCCTTGGTAAGCCCTTTGCGTATAGCCGCGCTTATTTGCACCGTCAGCGTCCCGCAATTCAGTCCCTCTAAAAAACCACTCAGTGCTCCCCGCACCCTCACAGCAGCAGGCCCACTGATTTTTGCTAAAAGGTTCTGCTCTTCCAGCGCATCGTTCACTTTCACTGTTGGGTTATTCAACCCCCGCTTCTTCCGCCAATGCCACCCACTTCTGGCTTTCACTAACACATACTTCTCCGGATCGGGCGGCGGCGCCCCAGGCACATATTTCATATAAAATCTTGATTGCCGCAAAGTTACAGGAACCTTACCGGAACCTTATAGGAACCTTAAAGGAAGCTTATAGGAACTCACCTTTTGCTCAACTACCTATCAACTACAGGTCTACTGGTAATCCACTTCTGACAGTATAACCCACACGCATCCCCGCCCGTCCTCAAACAAAGAAACCACCGCATCACTGCAGTGGTTTCTCTGAAGTGGAAAAGCCCGACACAATACACTTTAACGGCGATTTTCCTGACATGGCATAACCTGCTAAGCGGCATAAAGGATGTAATTTTATCTGGCATTCAACTCAAGTTCGTTGACAATAAATAGAATCATAAAAGAGCTTCGTGAAGTGCCGCTGAACCGGCTGGAAGATCTGTATTCACTGGTACACTCATTAAAGGCCGACTCCAGTAAGGCTGCGGTCTCTCGTAAAAGAATCCTGTCCTTCGCTGGGTCGTTCGGAGATATGAACCAAAGCGATTACAATGATTTCCTGGAGCAAACACGGAAAATAAGAGGAGACCTTTTTGACCGTGATATTGATCTATGAATCCGGCACTTCTTGATACCGATATCCTGTCCGGGTTTCTCCGTGGCAACCCCAAAGTGGTTAAGCATGCAGAAAAGTATCTTCAGACGTACGACGCCATTAATCTGAGCATTATCACCTATTACGAGATACTCAACGGCCTTTTGTATAAGGATGCAAAAAGCCAGATGAAACGATTTGAAGAGTTTGCTGAGATGAGCAAAGTCCTGCCCCTGACTATGCGGGCGACTAGGATGGCTGCGGAAATTTATGCCGACTTGCGACGAAAGGGAAAGCCAATCGGCCATACGGATTCATTAATCGCAGGCATTGCCTTATCGAACAACCTGGAATTGGTAACCAACAATACCGAACATTTCAGAAGGGTAAAGGGACTGCGGCTGATTAATTGGCTGTCACCCCGACTCATTTAAACCAAAAAACCACCGCATCGCTGCAGTGGTTTCTCTGATTCAAGTAGTCTGACGACTACCAGCCTTCCTTCTTGGCTACGCCATTCTTGATGGCTTCCTGGGCGTTCGCTTCGTTGAGCATGGTGGTCATCTTATTGCCCTTGCCGTCGTGGCCCTGGGCCATATAGCCGCCGCGGGCAGTCTTAGTGATAACGGCGTCCTGCATAGGAACGTTCTTCTCCTTTGTCTTCATGCAGTAGGCCTTGAGCATCTTTGAAGTGTCCATCTTTCGGGGGATTTTTCTGGTTAATGATTTCGTTGTGAAAGGCTAAAACTAAGGGTTCCCGCCCATTACCGCCAAGTTTGCCAAAGTGGAACGTGTTAAAACGGTGGATAACTATTTAGCTGCCACCTTCTGTAACAAGCTCTTCACAGCATTCTTGTTCACGGTAGCAGTCATCATCTTCAGCTTCACATAGTCCTCATGCATATACCAATAGCCGTTATGCTCAGGGTTAGCATGGCCGCCAGCGCCCGAGTCCTTCACGAGGAACCAGGTGCCATTGCTCTTCTCGGCATAGCCAACGATGTGCATCGCATGGTCATCTGTAGTAGATCCGTTAAGAAAGCGGAACAGGCGGGCGTTATCATCTATATAGGAAGAGGGGATGTCAAAAGAAGGTACCATCATAATGCCGCGCTTGCTGTCGATGCCAGCCTCGCTCACATCGCCACCTATGGAGATGCTGTAGCCGCTCTTCAGCGAAGACTTAAGGAGTCCCACAAAGTCCGACAACGGAACATTGTAGTAGTCCTTGGAATGCCACCAGTTGTCGCCCACCTTATACTCGGCGTTGGTCCACATTGGCTCGCTCTTCAGGCTTATGAAGGTCACGTAGTCATCGGGCACAATGCCCACGGCCTCGCGCATATATTCCTGCGGGCTCATCTTGCGGCCCTTGTAGGTGACAGAAGTGGGCGGCGTACCGATGTAATGATCCATGATCTCCTTAACGGTTCCCACTACTGCTTCGCTATTCCAGGCATTGCGCTCCTTAACGCTGGCCAGGTAGTCGCGCATTTCAGCGATCATCTTAGCATGATCGTGGAATGGCTGGCCGGGTTTCATACCAGTATATGCCTCCAGGGGCAGGGCGCCATGCCGGGCAAGTGTACGCTGCACCGCATTGGTCTCAGAGCCCTCATCAAAAATGCTCTCACCGCGGGTACGCACATACTCCTTAGCCTTCTCCACATACTCCCAATAGACGGTATACATCTCACTAAGCTGAACGCCCGGATGGCCCAGTCGCGCGGCTTCGCTCTCATAGAAGGAAGTAGTGGAGAAGCACCAGCAGGTACCGGTCATCCCCTGGCTCACGGGCTTGTCAGCCGTCACAATCTTAAACTCGTTCATAGACTGCGGCACATCGACGCCGGTGTAGTCCATGTACATGCGTTTCTTAGGCTCCGGCTTCTTGGTGAAGAAGCTCTCATTGTCCTTCTGGATCTTCTCAAAGAACTCGTTCTTCGGCTGCTCTATGTAATTGGCAGCATCGCGCCGGTCCTGCGCGTAGGTGGCCGTAGTTGCAACGGTCAGGAGCAGCGCGGCGGCTGCCCCTTTCATGATGGATGTGTACATACTCTTTAGCGTGTAATTGATTTGTTGCGGAAAGGGCTCAGTGCGCACTCTTATTGCGCGCCTCAATGAAGGTTTGATAGAAAAGAAGCAGGGCCACTATCGTACGATCGTTATCTATGTCGGTACTGATGGTCCCCTCCATAGGTGCGGTCACTTCGTTGTAGAAGAAGCTGGACGGGCTAAAGCTCTGCAGCAGCATGACGGGAACGTGGTCGCGTGTAAAGGTCGCCGCCTGGGTAGGATCGTCGGCCTTCCTACCGAAAGGCCAGCGACGCTTTGCACGCAGGTAGTACCGCTCCCCACTGCGCAGGAGGAAGGAAGGCTTAAAGCTCCACCCAAAGCTGAAGCGTCCAAACTCAGGCTGATCGTCGTTCTCGTAAAACCAGCGCGTACCCCAGAAGTTCTTCTTCAGGCGAAACTCATCCTGCGGCGCAATCGGCGATGTGTAGGTAGCCCGCTGCGCCTTCATGGTTAGCTGACCAAGCTCGGTGCCATCCTCCCGCTTCAGCGTAAAGGTGATAACCGGCCAGGCAAACAATCCCCCCTGCGTCTTGTCGCGCGTAAACCGGAGAGTACGCCGGAAACCAGCGTTGCTATGTTGCTCCATTAAAGTACCGGGCTTCGTCTGCTAAGTTAAGATATGGGTAGGCAGCAGCGAGCGCAGCGGCCTTCTCTGCATATGCTTTAAGAAACTTCTGATGCGCCTCCGTCTCAGGAAACCGGGGACGGTGGTTCTTAGCGGTCACCAGTTCCTTGACTTGCTCCATAACCGGCAAGGCCTCCGACGCAATACACGACTGCATAAATGCATCCCAAACAGATTCGGTGGCCGCATAGTTGGGATGCACCATGTCAATGTCGTAAAACCGGTAGTCGCGCAGCACATCAATCACCAGTTCGTAGGCCGGGAAGTAATAGCAATGCGCTACCGTCTGGCAGATGTGATGCACCGCTTCGATAAGACGTGCTTTGCTACGATTGTTATCCACCACACCATCCCGTATATGCCGTACCGGTGAGATGGTAAACAGGAACTGCGCCTTAGGATTAATAGTCGAAATAGTACTCAGCGCCTCTGTCAACGCCCTGATTATATCAGGAATCTCCAACAGCCGCTTGTCAAACCAAGCAGCCGGCGCCCTATGGTTGTTAGCCACCGGTCCGTTCCCCTCCTTCAGAAAGTACTGAAACGCCGACCCAACAGTGATGATCACCCAATCAGCCTCCCGGATAAACCTCGAAGCCTGTTCCTGCGATTCATTAATGCCCTGCAGCGCAGCCGATTTATCAATATGAGAAAACCGGGTATGGTGAGCCCAGCTACCCCAGAGTTCATTAAGGTAAAAGAGATCGTCTTCAGTATACAGCAGCCCCTTGGCATAACTCGCCAGGCTATCTGCTACGCTCAGCGGATTGAACAATATTCCATGGGGGTTCTGCAGGGTTTGAAACTTATGCGCCCCCAGCCGACCAGCTATGTGCTCGGTAAAGCAGGAGCCGATAAGCAACAGCTTGTCGGTATAGGTGATGGGCTTCGGAAGGGACGGGATGTTGATAGGTAGCTGTAGCCGCATTGGACGCAATAGAGCCTTAACAACCGTAAAGTTATCCGCTCCCCGCCAGAGATATCACGGCAAAACGCAATACCTTACCTTTGCCTCCCCTTATGAGTACGGCACTGCTATATATCGATCCGGGAACAGGAAGCCTGCTACTGCAGTTTCTAATTGGCATAGCACTGGGCATCTCCATGTTCTTCAAGACCATCAAGTATAAGCTGCGCTCCCTCTTTGGCCGCAAGAAAGACCAGGCAGACTAATGTCTGGCAACACAGCGACCCGCCACCCCGCCTCCTATCGCGACCCCTGCGGGTATGTTTTCAACCATAACGGTGTCTATCTAAGGGCAGTCCTCACTCCCGGCCAGCGCGACTATGAGCACCTGATACAGTCAGGTTTATACGAGAAACTCACAGCAAAGGGACTGATGCTCAAACACGAGGAGGTGGGAAACCCCTTCGGGATAGTTGCATACAAGACGCTAAAGCCCGAACAGCTAAGCTTCTGGACATACCCGTACGAATGGTCCTTCAACCAGCTAAAGGACGCTGCCCTCTTGACATTACGGCTGCTGACTATAGGCTTGGAGCACGGAATGATTCTGAAAGATGCCAGTGCCTACAATATTCAGTTCGTATCAGGCAAGCCAGTCCTAATCGATAGCCTCTCATTCGAAGTATACGAGGAGGGGAAACAATGGCAGGCATTCAATCAGTTTTGCCGGCACTTCCTGTACCCGTTGCTGCTAATCAGGCAGAGTGCTGAGCTGTTACCATCTGTGCTAGCCGCCTACCCAGATGGCATCCCGGTACAATTGACAGCAGACTTACTGCCCTGGAAGAACCGCCTAAACTGGAACAACCAGCTATATGTCTATCTGGCGGCAGCCCTAAGCCGCAAACAAGAAGGCGAAGCCAAACGGACACTCAAGATATCCAGGCAGAAAATTCTACAGAATGTCACCCAGCTACGTGACTACATCCGCAAACTACAGCCCAAAGCAGCCCGCCCCACCTGGAGTAACTACTACGAAGAGACAATCCTGAGCAAGGAATACCTGGAGAACAAAAAGGCGGTAGTCGCTGATCTATTGTCGCGCCTGTCCCCCAATCGTGTTGTAGACGCTGGCTGCAATACCGGTGCGTTCAGTCTATTGGCTGCCTCGACAGCATCAGAAGTAATCGCTTTTGATTTTGATGCCGCCTCAGTCGACGCCCTCTATACCGAGGCGGCTAAGCAAAAGGTCACTAACCTGCATCTGTTGGTTGGAGATATTAACAACCCCACACCATCCCTTGGCTGGGCTAATGCAGAAAGAAGCGCCCTAACTGACCGGGTAAAAGGAGACTTAGTGCTATCTCTCGCACTCGTACACCATCTGGCCCTGGCGAAGAATGTACCCCTATCCTTTATCAGCGCCTTCCTCGCAAAACTCACAACTAAAGACTTGGTCATCGAGTTCGTCCCCAAGTCCGACCCCAAGGCACAACTCCTGCTCCAGTCGCGCGAAGACATCTTTACCGGTTATACAGTCGAAGGCTTTGAGAGCGCATTCCAGGAGCATTTTGATATTATTAAGCGAATCCCCCTAGCTCATTCCGAAAGGGTACTATACCTAATGCAGAGGAAGTGATCAGTGGTGACTTTTCTGTAACGATATATTTTTCAGCGACTTTTGTCATCCCGGAACGGGAACTTTATGTTACTCAATGTGGTAGTATTAAACTGTACAGGATATCCTGACGGAACTAGTGCTTCAGGCTAAGCGTATAGCTCTTATCAGGCAGCATCGGATAGTGAGTGCCACACACCTTATTCAGCACCAGCCGAAACACATTGACATTGGTAAAGCTATCCGGCAGCGAAGCATAATTCCGGTCAGGAAAGTAGATAGCACTCATATTCCTGAAATACTCAGGATGCTTATCATCCTCGTACAGATATAACCTGTAGCCATGATCCCCTAATACCAGTATCGTAGCACCTGGATCATGCTTCTTGATGGCATCAACCATCTGAACAATTTTCTTATTAGTATGCTGCACATTGTAGCAGTAATACTTAGGCTCCTGCTCAAACGGTATCGCCTTTATCCGATCCATAGGCATAATGTGGTCAGAACTGTCGTAGTAATAGGTGTTATGCGGCATCAGGAAGTGAGCATAAACAAACTTCGGTACAGTCCCGTGTTCTCTTGCCTCCCGCATCACCATGTCCACACCGCCGTTGTTATAGTCGTCCATCTTGTAGAACACCGGATACCGGTAGCTAGGATCGCGCTTGATCTGGCTCCTATGCTTCAGGTAAGGCAGATAGTTGACCTCAAATGCATGATAAAGCGAACTGACAGTAATCAGCCTCCCCTTATTGATTCGGATTTCCGGAATGTATTGCTCAGGTTGGTCCGCCACCTCAAATAGTGAATAAGCCCGGAAGTCATACCCAGCGTGCTTCAGGACGTCCACCACCCGCGGATGCTCTATAGCAGCAACACTCCGCTGAATATCCGGGTAGTTGCAGTAGTTATGAGCCGACTGAAACCGCCTAAAGAAATCCATATGTAGCAACGACGCCATCGAAAACTCCGTCCAGCAATAGTTCGACCTGCTCTTCGCATTGATAAAGAATCCCCTATCCTTCAGAAAAGAGTCAAACCCCGAATTATCATACCCCCAATCCTCCTTCAGTTCAGCACTGGATGCATATTCATCAAATAGTAACAGGTATATATTCTCCCCAGACTTTGCATTGAGATCCATCTGCCTCTCTGCCGGATCGCGGACCATCAAACTCTGCTTATCAATGCCATTAATAGCGTAGAAACCGATAAACCCAAGTTCAACCAATACAAAGACAACAAAGAGCGTGTTCAGATAGTAGAGCAGCCCATTGTAAGCCTTGGCTCCTAATCGACGGACGGCAAAGCACAGAATAGCTATCAGCACCACAGCAGCAACCAGCACAAGCGGATAGTAATTGTAATTATCCCCCACATGCAACGCCTTCAAGATCGGATTGAGAATCCTGGTCCAGCACACGAACAGCACAATAAGCACAAGTGTAGCCAATCCCCGTTCCAGCTTCCCCTTTACAAGCAATGAGACGAACAAATAAATGACCGCAGTTACAATCACATACACCCCTGTTATTTCGAGGACGTCTAACGCAGGTACTGCTCCATAATAATATCGCGCAATATGAAGATCAAAGAATGGAGCAAACAGGAAAGGGAAAAGCACTAAGTGACGAAGCCAGCCTGTCACCCTGACCTTAATGTTTCCGGGGAGGGAGTGTTTAGAAGAATTGGATGGCATTAAGTACGTGTCGTTTGGCAAAACTCGCAACAATTGGCAGCACTATGCCGGAATGGCGCTAATTTTCCCGCGGTAAGGTATTTGCTTTCCAAGCTCAGGTTTCCTATTAGGCCGGACTTCCCTGAACCCCGGATGGAAATCCTGAGACAACAATCAGCTAATAAGTAAATCAGTAAGTAAGGGCAAATCTGAGGTACAAAACCAAGACATGAACCAAAACGAATTTCGCAAGTATGCGGTAGGCCATCTCGGCATGAGTGGCAATACAATGGACGATTATATCCGTCAGACAAACATGCGGGTACCGCAGATAACTAACCTTACGCCATACATCATCGAGGAGCGCCCGCTCAACGTCGCTCAAATGGACGTATTCAGCCGCCTGATGATGGATCGCATCATCTTCCTCGGCACAGGCATAGACGATCAGGTGGCTAATATTGTCACCGCTCAGCTGCTCTTCCTTGAGAGTGCTGACCGCACCCGCGATGTGCAGATGTATCTGAATTCTCCCGGAGGCTCGGTATATGCCGGCTTAGGCGTGTATGATACAATGCAGATCATCAATCCTGATGTAAGCACTATCTGTACAGGCATTGCGGCCTCAATGGCAGCAGTCTTGATGGCTGCCGGCACCAAAGGCAAGCGTACAGCTCTGCGCCACAGCCGTATCATGCTGCATCAGCCATCCTCAGCCATTGGCGGACAGGCAACTGATATTGAAATCACCGTTAAGGAAATACGCCGCATCAAGACAAATCTCTACGACATCCTTTCCGATCACACAGGCCAGGACGTTAAGCGTGTGGAGGAAGACTGTGATCGCGATTACTGGATGACCTCTCAGGAAGCGAAAGAGTATGGAATAGTCGATGAGGTACTAATCACCAATCCAAAAAAGGCTGAGAAGAAATAATTAGCCTATCCGAAATCAGAAACACAAGAATCAATGTCTCAATACAATCTTTATAATAGCCGTCTCCGCTCCGAAGGTGAAGAAGAGCCTGACGAGGAAGACGAACCCAATACAGTCACCAAACACTCCCCCTTCAGCATGTGGGCAAAGAAGAGCGACGAGCTCTTCTTTAAAGACCGCTCCGTCTATCTATGGGGGCCGGTAGACGATACCTCAGCAAAAGACATCGTAAACAGACTTCTCCTGCTCGACTCGGATAAGCCCGGCGAAGAGATCAAGTTCTTCATCAACTCCCCAGGCGGCGTCGTAACCAGCGGTATGGTCGTGTACGATGTAATGCAGATGCTCAACAGCCCCGTATCTACCATCTGTATGGGCCTCGCAGCCTCCATGGGCTCTATCCTGCTCGCAGGCGGCACTAAGGGCAAGCGCTACATCTTTCCGCACGGCGAGGTAATGATCCACCAGCCATCTCTCGGCGGCTATGTGCAAGGCGTAAGCGCCGATCTCGAGATCCACGCTATCCAGATCAAGAAGACAAAGGAACTCGGCGCACGCCTCCTTTCAGACGCAACCGGACAGACTTATGATCGCGTCCTCCGCGACCTCGAGCGTGACTACTGGATGGACGCCAACGAAGCCTTGGAATACGGCATAGTAGACTCAGTCTGGAAGCCCAAGAAGAGTGGGAAGAAATAGCTTTGAAACGGATTAGACTAATAAAGGCGCACTTCGGTGCGCTTTTTTACGCACCTGCTTTCTCAATCACGAGACTGCAAGAGCACTGCGAACACTACTCCGGCTGTAAGTGTTCTATGTCGTCAAAATCTTTGTGTCTACCAGCTGCTTTCTTTGCTTCCAGAAGATGATTGATATTAATAGTCCGGATGCTTAGCCCTTCATCCTCAAAAGATGAAGCTTGTGCAAAACACTCATCAAAAGCTAGTCCCTTAACCTGTGTCATGATGTCTATGGCAACCGGTGAACGGCCAAAGGAAAACACATCCTTCACTTCAGGGTTTAGAAAGTCTGACAAGGGGATTACTGCAGGTAGACCAAACTCGCGGAAGGCTTTCATTAATAAAGCAAAGTTCTCCTTGGTCGGCTTTACCCAGATATCCATATCGCCTGTAGTTCGTTGGCGACCATGCAGAATGACAGCGTATCCACCTACCATAAGGTAGGCAACGTCAGCATCATTCAGTGCCTGAATAAAATCCCTAAAGTCAGGATTAAAGATGTCGCCCATTACCGCCTCTTTATTCTGAAGTAGCTCTTATCCATAGGAGGCCACTTATCAAGCGGCAAACTATAGGCAGTGGATATTAGGTAATGTGCATTGCGCAGACGCTCTTGCCAGCTTAGGGTCTTACCTCCTGTTTCCTGCAGCCACGAGTCTTCGGCCTTTCCCATTCGAAAAATGCTTCGATCCAATCGGAATTCACGCGTGTTGTTTCCCATAAGCCGTGTAAAGGTGGTGAGTTTTCATAAACCAGATACGGTATCACTTCTCCACCCCCGCCAAACTCCCCCCCTTTGCAAACAACCTGTCAACCCGCCTATTCACCTCCTCATCCATCACCACAGGCGGTGCATGATGCGGCTTTATCCGCGCATCAATCACCAAAGGCCCTCGGCACCCCCAATGCTTAAACTCCATAAACGCATCCACCCCCCAAACATCATGCGAAGGATTAGTACGCGTAAACGTCACCCACAAAAAGTTGTTCAGTGAAGCAGCAGTAAACTCCGCATCATCACAAAGAACGATAATCTGTACACCCTCCAACTGAGCCACAAGCGGCCGCAGCTGTTCATCCAGCACAGCCATCTCCAAAGCCGCAGCCTCATAGCTGATAAACGCAGCAGCCTTCACAGCCACAATACCGGGCATCACTAACCGGGCATCACTAAACCCCCTAGTATAAGGCAACGGATAAGGAACCTCCGTAGCCAATTCCCGCTGCTTATCACCATAGGCCGCAAGAACCACCTTGCTACCAGCATTCAACCCAGTACCAGAATAGTCCAGCGTATCAATTGTAGTGTGCGTATAGAAATGCACATCATTGGTCAGGTCTATACGCTCCAGCACATATCGGAAGTAAGCAGGAATATCATGCGTAGAAAGCTGGCCACTATTATCAGCAGTAATAAACAAGAACTTGGCAAGACTCAACTGCCCCGTCCCAAGAATATGGTTGGCAATCGTGAGTATCTCCGCCGGCCGCCTGACTCGATCAAAAGGTGTGTAGCGCTCACTCCCAATCGCGAGCAATAGTGGATGCACCCCAGCGGCATCCACAGCATGCACCTCTTTCACACCGGGTATCTCCGCAGGAATGGCATCCCCCGTTATTTCATGTATCAAAGCCCCAAAGCTGGTATCCTCCTGCGGCGGCCTGCCCACCACGGTGAACGGCCATATAGCATTCCGCCTTCCATACACCTTCTTCACCCGCATCAGCGGGAATTCATGCGTCAGGCTATAGTACCCTAGGTGGTCACCGAAAGGCCCCTCCGGTTTGGTCTCCCCCGGCCATACCTCGCCAGTTATAACAAAGTCTGCATCCGTAGAAATACAGTTCCCACCAGCATCATAGCAATATCGGAACCGCCTACCACCTAGCACGCCCGCAAAAGTTGCCTCAGAAATCCCCTCCGGCAACGGCATCACAGCCGCCAACGCATGCGCCGGCGGCCCTCCTACAAATACACTAACCTGCATCGGCTTCCCCTTCGCATTCCATTTGTGCTGATGAATCCCGATCCCTCGGTGTAGCTGATAATGCAGCCCAACCTCCTTATCCTCCTCATAAGCATTCCCCGAAAGCTGTATCCGATACATCCCAATATTCGCCTTCATAATCCCCGGCGAATCCGGGTCCTCCGTATACACCTGCGGCAGCGTCACAAAAGCCCCCCCATCCACAGGCCAATGATGTATCTGCGGGAGATCATGAATAGCCAGCTCCTGCGCCATCACAGGCCGCTGCGACGGATTCTTTAATGGCAAAGCCTTCAAAGCCGCCAACCCAGCAGACGCGTTCCGAAAAGGCTGCTTAATGGCAGCAACGGGATTATCCTTAAGCTGTATCAACCGCTGCACCTTTTCCAGCGTATCGCGGAAGATGAAACGGCTGCGTTCCAGTGTTCCGAAAATGTTGGACGCGGTGCGAAACCGGCTGCCCTTTACGTTTTCAAACAGCAAGGCCGGCCCCTGCGCCGCATACACCCTCAGGTGTATCGCCGACATCTCGAGGTATGGGTCCACTTCCTCACGTACGCGAATGAGGTGGCCGGCTTTTTCCAGATCGAGCAAGGATTCTTCTAAGGAGCTGTAGGACATTTTAAAATCATGCATGGAACGCACAAAGCCACATGCGGCAGCTAAGTTCCGGCCTACGGCTAGAATCCTGAAGGGGTCGGCTGGATATGAATTATAGTTCTTAAATGCCCCGACAGCTTCGGAATGCCAGAATTCATCCCCGGAAGGCTAACACTTGATGAAGATTGATGTTCCGAGGATGAATTCTGAGCTTCCGAGGGTGAATTTTGAGCTTCCGAGGGTGAGTTCCAGGTTTCCGAGGATGCATCTTGAGCTTCTGAGGGTGAATTTCACGCTTCTACCGGTGTATTTTAGTCTTCTGACGGTGAATCGCCCTTGGCGGAGGATGAATCTTCTGCCTCCGTGCCTGTGCGCTTATCACCGAGGACATGAAAAAAAGGGATAGAAGACTTAGGCTTCTATCCCTTTTTTGATCTTATTAGGGGAAGTTGATATTCAGGCCTTACTTACTCAGGTGCATACTCCGCTCCTTATAAAGATTGCGGAACCAGGGGTCGCGGAGGGATTTGATGAACTGAATGGCCTCGCCCGTGCTTTTCATCTCAGGGCCCAACTCTGCGCGCACGTTAGGGAACTTATTAAAGGAGAATACCGGCACCTTCACAGCAAAGCCCTCCAGCTTCTGTTCAATGCTGAAATCCTTAAGCTTCTTCTCTCCAAGCATCACCTGAGTAGCAATGTTCAGGTAAGGAACATCATAGGCCTTGGCGATAAAAGGCGTAGTCCGCGACGCGCGAGGGTTGGCCTCGATCACATACACCTTCCCATCCTTAATCGCATACTGGATATTGATGAGCCCCTTTATGTGCAGCCGCAGGGCAATCTTCCGGGCGATATCCACCATCTCCTCCACCACCAGCGGACTAAGATTAAATACCGGAAGTACAGAGTGAGAGTCGCCACTATGAATCCCTGCAGGCTCTATATGTTCCATAATGCCCATGATGTGCACATCCCCACCATCACAAATGGCATCTATCTCGGCCTCCTGGCAACGATCCAGGAAGTGGTCAATGAGGATCTTATTACCGGGTAGGTGTTTCAATAAGCTCAACACACTCTTCTCAAGCTCATCATCATTAATAACGATCCGCATGCGTTGTCCGCCCAGAACGTAAGAAGGACGCACAAGCACAGGATAGCCCACCTGCTGTGCCACCTCGATGGCTTCGTCGGTAGTATAAGCCGTGCCGTATTGAGGATATGGAATGTTCAGCTCCTTCAGCAGATCGGAGAAGCGTCCACGGTCTTCGGCTATGTCCATATCGTCGAAGGAAGTGCCGATGATCTTTATGCCGCGCTCATGGAGCTTCTTGGCCAGCTTAAGAGCAGTTTGTCCTCCAAGTTGCACAATAACGCCATCAGGCTGCTCATGCTCAATTATCTCCCAAAGATGTTCCCAGTAAACAGGCTCGAAGTAGAGCTTATCAGCAATGTCGAAGTCCGTGCTTACCGTCTCAGGATTACAATTGACCATGATGGCCTCGTAGCCACAATCCTTGAGCGCGAGCAGGCCATGCGTGCAGCAGTAGTCAAACTCAATGCCCTGCCCAATGCGGTTAGGACCGGAGCCGAGGACAATGATCTTTTTGCGGGAAGAAGGGATGGATTCGTTCTGGAGTAGCTGAGTAGACATTTTGGCGAGCGCAAACTTGCCGCGAAGGTCTGTAAAAGACCCGGCTTAAAAGCTTCCCTTTCCTTAATACTCTAGAAATGGTAAGACGCCGCCAGTCCATAGCCCTCGCCCATGTAGGGCGTCACCTTCCAGCCATACTTATGCATAGGCTTGTTGCGGTGCAGTCTCGGCACCAGCATTCCACACGCCACCCCAAAGGCAGTGCCCGCCAGCAGATCGGACGGGAAGTGCTTCCCCGCAATATGGCGCAGATAGACGGTGGTCCCGGTTGCCGCCGCCGCTATGCCATAGAACACCCACTTCAGTTCCGAGGTAGGATGGTATTGGTCGTAAACAGAAGCGGTAAAAAAGGTTGACGTCGCCACCAATGCAGGATGGCCCGCCGGGAACGCATTCTTCTCATTGCCGCTCAGCCGCTCGCCGAAGGGCTTGGTATCATCGTAGGTCTCAGGCCGGTAGCGATCAATGAAGTAGTCGCTGCCGGTATAGAAGAGGCCGGTTATAGCCATTGCCTCCCAATACAAGCCACCAATTCTAGCAGCATCTTTCCGGATGTCCTTATCGGCAAGAAGCACGAGGGGATAGGGGATGGAAGCATAAAACGGGATGTTGCTTGCCATGTCCGCCTTGTCAGAGTGCTTTACTGCCCAGCGATCGAAGGCGGGAATGTTTTCTTTCTTCAGACCTGCCACAGTCGCAGAGTCAATGTCAGGCTTACTATAAATCTTGGTGAAAGCATATCCCGACCAGATGGAGCAGGGAATAATAATGGCCCAGTCAACCTTAGGATGGAAGTAAAGCCTGGGGCCTGTGACATCCACATCATGATCCAACCGGGGAGGGGGGAGAACGGTATCTTGTTCCTCCTGACAAAAGGCTTTAGGCGATAGGAAACACAACAATCCGAATAGCACAAGTCTTTTCATCTCTTATGTACTGTTAGTAACAGAGATGATTTTACCAAAGCCATGCCATACAGGCAGGCGCTACTCTTCGAAGATGTCCTCCCACGTAAGGGAGAAGCCGGGGAGCGATTGCAGTGGAATGGGGCCTTTATTATCGTACTCGCCCCGTAATTCATATTTGCCTTGATCGTTCAGAATATATACCGTGACGTTCTGGATATCCGGAGGGGCAACAATCCAGTATTCTTTTACGCCATGCTCCTCATAGAGATCAAACTTCTTCTTAAGGTCCCGGTCTACATTCCCCTGTGAGAGTATCTCAATGATGGTATCGGGTGCACCAACGCAGCCACGTCTGTCAAGCTTGGCGGGATCGCAGATGATACAGATATCGGGCTGAACGACTGTGTAGATCGCCTCATCTGAGATGTCGCCCTTCTTAGGCAAACGAACGTCGAATGGGGCTATGTATACTTTGCAATCCTTTTTACGGAGGTATGAGCTGATCGGTGTGAAAATGTTAGCTGCTATGTCCTGATGTTGCCGTAGCGGTGCAGGGCTCATACGCATCACCTTGCCGCGGAATAGCTCTACATATTCCTCGAACTTCCACTGCAGGTAGTCTGCATATGTGTAAGTTTTCTTAGGGTCTAGCTGATTGATGTCTGTGATAACCATACATTGAAACAACAATACAAGTTACGCCTCTGCCACGGATCGCTCAAAGGTGCTGTAGAAGTATGGTGTCTTGGCCTCAAACTCAGCGCTGCAAGTATCCACCATCTTGAAGACACGCGTAATGCCCATCTTCTTCCTCGCTTCGTAAACTTCATCAGCGGTACAGTCGCGCAATAGTTCAGCTATCTGCTCATCGGAGAAGCCCATCTGCTTGGCCTCCCACATAAGTTCCTCGCCAAGAGATTCAAGATGCTTGCAGGCGGCAATCTTCTTTTCAAGATTTACGATGTCCTGTATCTGGTAAAGGAACCAACGGTCTATCTGTGTAAGCTCACGGATGGTCTTGATGGAGATGCCGGCAGCGATGGCTTCCTTGATCCTGAATATCCGGTCCCACTTGGGTATGCGGATGGCTTCCAGCAGTTCTTCCGGCTTGAGGCGGGCGGTGGAGATGAAGGACAAGCCAGTTGCATTATTCTCCAGACTCTGACAAGCCTTCTGCAGTGCTTCAGGGAATGTGCGGCCAATAGCCATTACTTCACCTACGCTCTTCATCTGGAACCCAAGGGTATCATCTGCTCCCTTGAACTTGTCGAAGTTCCATCGGGGCATTTTCACAATCACGTAATCAAGTGCAGGTTCAAAAAATGCGCTGGTATCCTGGATGATGGGGTTCTTTAGCTCGTCGAGGTTGTAGCCTATGGCAAGCTTTGCTGCGATCTTGGCGATGGGGTAGCCGGTAGCTTTAGAGGCCAGGGCAGAGGAGCGGGATACACGAGGGTTTATCTCTATTGCAATGATCTCTTCTGTTTCGGGGTTGAGGGCAAACTGTACGTTACAGCCTCCTGCGAAGTTGCCCAGGTCGCGCATCATCTTGATGGCAGTGTTGCGCATGAGCTGGTAGGCAGTGTCGCTGAGGGTCATGGCGGGGGCAACTGTGATAGAGTCGCCTGTGTGAATGCCCATGGGGTCGAAATTCTCGACCGTGCATATGATTACCACGTTATCTGCTGCGTCGCGGAGTAGCTCCAGTTCGAACTCCTTCCAGCCCATTACGGCCTGTTCTACTAGTACTTCGTGGATGGGTGATGCGGTGAGACCTCTTTCTAATGCAGCGTCGAGGTCTTCCTTCTTAAATACTAGTCCGCCGCCGGTACCACCGAGGGTGAAGGATGGGCGGATTACAAGGGGAATGCCGATCTCCTGCGCATACTCCTTGCCTTCGAGCAGGGAGTTGGCTGTGCGGGCCTTGGCGACGGGCACACCCAGATGCAGCATCCATTGGCGGAACTTTTCGCGGTCTTCTGCCTTGTCAATGGCCTTGATATCTACCCCTATCAGCTTGACATTGAAACGTTCCCAAATGCCGAGCTCATCACATTCCTTACAGAGGTTCAGGGCTGTTTGCCCGCCCATGGTGGGGAGGACAGCGTCTATTTCTGTCTCTTCCAGTATCTGTTCGATGCTTTCTACGGTGAGGGGAAGCAGGTAAACCTTATCCGCTACGATCGCGTCGGTCATGATCGTCGCGGGATTGGAATTGATCAGGGTGACCTTCAGGCCTTCTTCCCGCAGGGAGCGGGCCGCCTGGGAACCGGAATAATCAAACTCGCAGGCCTGACCTATGATGATAGGACCTGAGCCGATGATAAGGACTGACTTTATTGATGTATCGCGAGGCATTACTTAGTATGAAATATTCGAAATGTGATAGGGAGTGTGTGCAGCGGGCGCAAAGATACTAAGGATGGGAGGGGCCTCGCTCGCCCGGATTGCTCAAAAAGACGTTTAGAAACGGAAATCGGACGCTCAGTTGTGACAATCGGACCCTCAGACAAGGCATCGGGGCGTTCAGTTATGCCAGGCGGGCGTTCAGAATTGAGAAACTTGCCATCCGTTGAGGCAATCGAGCCTTCAGTTACCGTAATCTGGCGTTCAGTTATGGCAAACTAGCGTTCAGTTGAAATTTCCTGACCATATGTTTGGCTTCTGAAGCCTGGGAAATGACTTTTGAAGGCACGTGGCTGCCAAACGCACATTCGGCTGGCATACCGGTATACCCCGCAGATATATCAGCTTTCCTGCATGCGCTCAAGATGGGCTATGGTGAAGCGGATCTCGGCGTAAGAGATGTTTTCGGGCAAGGCGTCCTTGATGGGGCGGAGCATTTTGGCTCCTTTTTGCTCTATGGCGGGGATGATGAGGGCGAGGTGGTCGTCGCTTACAAGCTCGCGGATGGGTACCTCGCCTGTAAGGACGAATGCGGCGAGGTGTTCCTGAATGGTGTTTAGAGATTTGCCGCGGAGGTCTGCAATTTCTTCTATCGAATGGCCAGCATGATACAGTTCCAACGTTTGGCGATAGGTGACGCTTTGTACTGAAGATGCGGCTACTGACTCTTCGGGTTGAAGGGGCCGGACTGCGCGTTCCTTTCTTGTCTTTTTAGGAGCTTTCTCATGGATGCGCGACTGCACGTTGTGCTCCAAGGCGTAGGCTCGGATGACGTTAAGGAACTGGCTACCGTAGCGCTCGAGTTTTACATCTCCAAAACCAGATATCTGCAGCAGGCCGGCTTCATCCAATGGGATATAGGTTGCTAGCTCTACCAGCGTTGCATCAGAAAAGATGGTGAAGGCAGGTACGTTCTGCGCATCTGCCATCTGCTTGCGCACCCGCTTCAGGGCTTCCAGCAGGGCAGGGTGCTCGATCTGGGGCGGAACTGGTTTGTCTTCTACAACGGTGGTGGCGGCTACGAGCATGACGCGCTCTTCGCCTTTCAATACTCTCCAACTCTTCTCGGTAAGATGAATGACCGGGTAGAAGTCGGCCGTTTGCTTCAGGTACTCGAGTTCTATGAGCTCGCGGCCATAGTTCAGCCACTGCGCCTTGCTGGTGTCTGCACCGACGCCGAAGGTCTTTAGGCTTTGATGTTCGGGGCGGACTTTTTTCGCATTACCCTTTAGCAGCTCCACCACGTAGTGGAGTCCGAAGCGACCATCCAACCTGGCTACTGCTGAAAGCATTTTTTGTGCAGGCAATGTGGCATCGGCACGCTGATAGTGGGTACGGCATACATCGCAGGAGCCGCAGTTGTCAGGAGCCTGCTCGCCGAAATAGTTGAGCAGGTATTTCCGCCTGCAGGTGGTGATGGTGCAGAAGCGGGCCATCTCATCCAGCTTACGTTCGAGAATGCGAGTCTGAGCGGGATTGTCAGGGATATTGCAGAAGCTGCGCAGCTTGGTGACATCCGCAAAAGAGTAAAAGAGGATCACGTCGCTTGGCAATCCATCTCTGCCTGCGCGGCCGGTTTCCTGATAGTAGCCCTCGATGTTTTTGGGCACATCTGCATGGATCACGAAGCGCACGTTGCTTTTATCTATACCCATGCCGAAGGCTATCGTGGCAACTACGATGCGGATATCGTCGCGAAGAAAGGCTTCCTGAGTCTGGTCACGCTCATGTTTCGGAAGACCTGCATGATAGGCCGCTGCATTAAATCCTGCGTCCTTAAGATCTTCAGCCAACGACTCGGTGCTGTTGCGGGAAAGGCAATAGACAATACCGCTGTCGTCCTTATGCGCATTCAGATACTGAATGATCTGATCGATGTAGCGGCCCTTAGGTGATACCTGGTAGAATATATTTGGACGGTTAAAAGAGTGCTCGAAAATCTCGTAGTCGCTTAGCTGAAGCTTGTTGATGATGTCATCCTTCGTTAGCTTATCCGCAGTGGCAGTTAATGCAACGACAGGAACGCCCGGCAGTGCAGTTTTTAACGTTCCCAATGCGAGGTATTCAGGACGGAAATCATGTCCCCACTGGGATATACAGTGGGCTTCGTCAATGGCGATTAAAGCCACCTTAAGCTTCTGCAGGAACTCGACAAAACGTCCTTCGCCGATAAGTCTTTCCGGCGCTACGTACAGTAGTTTTAGTTGCCCTGCTTTGAGCTGCCACATCACACCGTTTTGCTCTTCGGGAGATAAGGTGGAATTCAGAAAGACCGCGGGGATACCATTCTGCTTCAGAGCATCTACCTGATCCTTCATTAAAGCGATGAGTGGACTTACTACAATTGTGACTCCATCCATAAGCAGGGCCGGCAGTTGATAGCAAATGCTCTTCCCCCCCCCAGTAGGCATAAGGACCAGAGCATCATTACCTGAAGTGATATGCCGGATGATGGCTTCCTGGCCGGGGCGAAATGTGGAATAACCGAAATGGCGATGCAGGGCATCCTGCAGGGCTGACTGAGATAGTGACATGTGACTCAACGAGAAGCGACTCTGGCGTCAAAGTAGCGCCTGAGTACCTGCAAAGTTGCAAGGAAGGGCAATACCCAGAAGACTCGTGCTTCGTAGCGAGGAACAATAGTGGCCAGCGTCACAGACACCGCGGCATTAATCAATAGGAAAAGGAGGGTAAGGCGAACCATTCCTCTCATGCCAGTCTTATGTGTAGACTGGCCTCGCCGCACTGAGGTCATTAGCAAAGCCACTATGCAAATACCAACAGAGAAGATGGCAATTACCGCGTTCCAATATTGCACGTTGAGGCCATTGGTAGCTTGCAGAGCAGTGTTATATTCCTTCAGTTCATGGCAGTCGTACTTGATTATAGCCTTGTAGGGACTGCTGCCGTACCCCAATTGCGGCAATGCATCTCCGATATAGATCAGTGGTAACTGCCTGAATGTGGCCTGGGTATTCAGCACGATGTGCATCAGCAGATATTTTGGTGTGGTCAGTGTCTTATGAATGATCCGGTGGTATTCATTTTCATTTGCTTCCCATCCACCGGTCTGATACAACGGGCTTGCCAGGTCCCACATAAACACCCATTGCCGCTCCCCGATATGCTCGCGGTATGCGCAGAGTTTATAAGCGCTATCGTTGGACGGGCACTGATCACGAAGAAACGCGTCAAGCACACCATTCTCCGCCATACGACTCATGATGAACACATGGCTGGCAGCGCTGGGCCTGAAACCACGTCCGGCTATAGCGGTCAGTGAAGAAAGTGTAAGCCAGCCGGCAACGGACGAGAGCAGCAATGCCACACCAAGCCTGCGAACACTGGCAGTCTTTCTTTGCCAGGCATAGCACAGTAAGATAATCCCCAGCAAGAGCCCCGTGACAAGATTGGAGTTGTGTATTACACTGCAGCCAAACAGAAGTATGTACAGAAGCCAACGCATTGCAGTTGACAGGTCGGCGGTTAGCAGTATGCAACAAGTCAGAAGTAGCACCGCGGTAAAAATGTCGGGCATGATCTGCCCGGCAAACCAACCAACGCTTGTAGCCACACCCATCAGGAGCATAAGGGCGGCATAGATAAAGCGATGATAATTGCTGCCCAGCACATGGCGGGTGAGCGCTAGCATCATTAGCGAGAGCAATGCAGCCTGGGCAAGGACTACACACCACAACGTGAGCCCCAGCGATGTTATCCGCACAAACACACTATACCCTATCGGTCTGTCGAGCGGCACCTGCAGCAGGTATGCGTTTGATATGTACGCTCCGCTATCAGCAGTGATAAGCGGAAAGCTATTGTAAAGCGCGGGGATAAGCAGGCAGAAGGCACCAAAGAGCCAGTCGGGAAGAAGAGGACGGAGCTTGTGGAGCATTGTCAGAGATCAAGGTAGCACAAAGAAAAGCAGCGACGCTTTAAAACGCCGCTGCTGTCCATTAATTGCCTCTGCCGTTAGGGCTTTATGAAGAAGGATGCAATTGCCATTACTGCATCCTTGCCCAATGGTTCATCAAAAGCCTCGGTTGCGGCATCTGCACTTGTGCCACTTATAGTAGGTATATCAAAGCCTGCTTGCAGTGTATTGTTTTCACCTGCATAGGGAGCCTGGGCTGCGGGGTTTGGGATGCCGCTGCCTGCCTGGGTGATCCATGGCTTTACAGATGCAAACCCATTTTCGGTGCGCATCTGGCGCAGCTTTGCAGCATGTCTTCCTTCCACAGAATGCACCTGCATGGCACCCTGCAATGCAGCACTATTGCCCATCAGGTTGGGAAGCGCGCCCGTATATGCGCGGATGCCTAATTCCTCAAACATCTGGGCTACAGAAAGGAAAGTGACATAATTGGTAAAGACATCGGCAAAGGGGCCGGCATTGCTGCCTTTGCCACCTGTATAGTCGAACGTAGTAGCAACGCCACTGGTATCCCCACCAGCGGCAGTGATCATCTGCTCCACAAAAACGCGGTGTGCATCTTCATTGCCTGCTATGAGCTGTATAGCCTGCTTATCCTGTGGCCGGCCGGCAGGAAAGAGATTCGACTTGGTAAGCGCAGTGGCATAGAAAGAAGACTCCAGCCGCTCAAGCGTGAGGGCCAGCTTAAGCGTATCGAGTAGGACATCGTTGGTCTTGCCATAAGCTTTATTGAAAAGTGCTCCGAGTGCAAAAGGCAGCGCAGCAACGGCAACCTTAGGCATCCAGTTGCGGATGGCACGACGGCGGGTAGAGATGCGTTCGTAGATCTCAGGGTCTGACTCGGCAATGCTATTGAGAATATTGGCGAAGTTCATTTTGTAGCTTTTTTTGTCGGTAAAGGAGATCAGACAGTTGGGAGATTAGCTGCGTTCAGCGTTTCAGTAATGTATTGGCTGACCATGGCCAGAACATCTTGAGGAGTGCGTGCAAGATCGATACGGGATACCACATTGACTATGGTCGTATCAGCAAAGGAGTTCTGCAGCAGCAGTTCCCGGATGATGGCTGCATGACGTGCTTCCACTGATGCAATCTTACCGGTGAGCGTAAGGTTGCTTGGGTTGGTGAAATAGACACCGGCACCATTATAAGCGCTAACTCCAAGGTCTTCAAGACTGCGCGCAGTGCTTAGCACAGAGGTGCGATCAGCAAAATTGACTGATGAGAAATTGAACGTAAGGCTTGGGACGGCATTAGAGCTGAGTGCGGCCTTAAATAATTCCCTGTGCGCTATCTCATGGTCGCGTATATCATTGAGATAAGCCATTTCCCTGGCTGTAATGCCGCTGTAGAAGCCTGCAGTCGCCTGTATATAAAAGGCAGCTGCAATCTGCTCTAGTACATATGAGTAGTTGAGCATGCCAGTATCGCCAGAGCCCAGATTGATACCCAGGTAGGGAACGGCATCCTCTTCGCGGCGGCAACTGCTCACACCGGCGAGCAGTCCGGCACCAGCAAGTATGCCTGTGTAGCCAAAGAAGCGCCGCCGTGATATTCGCGTGGAAATGGTGGAGTCCAGCTTGTTTGTTTCGCTCATTGTAGTTCAGAGTGTTTAGGCGGGATTGAAAGTAATCAAGTACCTGAAAAAATGGTAACGGGATGAACGAAAGATATAACAGAACGGTTCTACAACTTCATGGCAACTGCCCGATCATCCTGACGGACAATAAAAAGAAACAGTACATGTCCCGCAAAAAAAGAGGTGCTCGCATGAGCACCTCCCAAGGCATAATGTCAAAAAAATCAGGGCACGATAAATGGATCAATGATATCCAGTACGTCGAGCATGGTAAACGGCTCATCGAAGGCCTCACTGGCTACTAAGTCAGTTATGGAAATAAAGCCGGAAATCCCGATAACCTCAGTGCCAACTTGTATTGTCTTCTGTTCGCCATTGTAGCTCTTCTGCACGTCAGGACTATTGACGCCGCTCTGAGACGAAGTGATCCAGGGCTTGATATTCTGCCCGTCGGCCAGTGGACCAGGGGTTTGGCTCCGCATAGTGCGGATATGCGCCGAGTGTCGGGCCTCAATGGTGTGAATGCGCATAGCAGACTGAAGCAGATCGTTATTGATCTTCAGCGTAGTCATTTGCCCTATGTAAGCACGCACACCAGTGTCTTCAAGCATTTGCGCCACTGCCAGGAAAGTACCATAGTCTGAGAACACCTGTGCAAACGGTCCGGAGCTGGAGCCCTTCCCACCCGTGAAGTCAAGCTTCGGCATGGTAGGGATGGGCTGCCCCATGCCGACGAGTATATTACGCAGGAAGCCAAAGTGCATTATCTCATGGCCCCAAATCATTTTGATTGCAGGAAGCTCCAGTCCTGTTTTATTTTGGATAAGCTGGGTCGCGAGATCGGAAGAGCGTCGT
>JADMIO011478669.1_pt1 | contig 39930 bp, 36 predicted proteins | sample 8958161 | NCBI WGS metagenome assembly JADMIO01 (sample SAMN16585339, study PRJNA669376) | soil metagenome | isolation source: Crop rotation soil | place: USA: Cullars Rotation, Alabama | collected 2011
CGCGACAACTTGTCCACGTGGAATTCTAAGCTTAGGATCCCAATGTGCTGGAAAGGCAGCGCGGATGGGAATGGCGAGCGTAAGCACCATCGCGAATCCGGAGTAGATCGCGCCAGCAACGAAGTAGGGCGGGAAGATGGTCGCGTGCCAGCCCGGGATGACAGAGACTGCGAAGTCCCAGCTGACCACTGTGTGCACGGAGAGGACCAGCGGCGTCGAGAGGCCACCGAGCAGCAGGTACGCCGTCTCGTAACGGTGCCAGTGACGCGCGGAACCGCGCCATCCCATGGAAGCCATGCCGTAAGCGATCTTGGCGAACTTGTTCTTCGCCTTGTCGCGGAAGGTGGCAAGGTCAGGAATGAGACCGGTGTACCAGAACAATAACGAAACGGTTCCGTAAGTCGAGACCGCGAAGACGTCCCAGATGAGCGGGCTACGGAACTGCGGCCAGATGGCCATCGAGTTCGGATACGGCAACAGCCAGTACGCCGCCAGCCACGGACGACCGGTGTGGATGAGCGGGAACATGGCGGCGCAAGCCACGGCGAACAGCGTCATGGCTTCCGCAAAGCGGTTGATCGACGTACGCCAGCTCTGCTTGAAGAGCAGCAAGATGGCGGAGATCAAAGTTCCGGCGTGGCCGATACCGATCCACCAGACGAAATTGATAATAGCGAAGCCCCAGCCCACAGGCTGGTTGATGCCCCAGATACCGGTGCCCTTGAGGAAGAGATAGCCGACCGCGCCGCCGAGGACATTCAGGATGCCGAAGGCGACCAGGAATCCGGCGATCCACGCCAAGGAAGTCTTGGGCGTGAGGACGACGTTCGCGATCTTCTCGGTCACCTGGCCCATCGAGTAGCCAGGCGCGATCACCGGCGGGCTTACGCCCGGCTGGCTCACATCGAGTTCCACGGTTCTGTTATCCAGCGTGGCCATGGGTCTCCATCTTCTTCTCTGCCGAACCTGCTTCCGGATTCGGGTTCGTCACGCTCGCGATGTACGTGGTGCGCGGACGGGTATTCAACTCTGCGACTAGCGCGTAATTGCGCGGCTGCTTCTTGCGCTTCGATACGCGGCTCTCAAGATCACTGATGTCGCCAAAGACGATCGCGTCTGTCGGGCACGTCTGCTGGCAAGCAGTGAGAACTTCGCCATCGCGGATGCGGCGGTCTTCTTTTTCCGCCTGGATGCGGGCGCCGTTCACGCGCTGCACGCAGTAGGTGCACTTTTCCATCACACCGCGGCTGCGGACCGTTACGTCCGGATTGCGCATCGGCTTCAGGCTCTCCGTCTCGTAATCCGCGTAAAGCAGGAAGTTGAAGCGGCGGACTTTGTACGGACAGTTGTTCGAGCAATAACGCGTTCCAACGCAACGGTTGTAAGCCATCGCGTTGATGCCTTCCGGGCTGTGAACAGTCGCGCCGACCGGGCACACCGGTTCGCAAGGCGCGTTCTCGCAGTTCATGCACGGGATCGGCTGGAAGAAAGCTTTGGGATTGGCAACGTCTGCTTGCGACTGCGTGGCGAAGTAAGTATCGATGCGCAGCCACTGCATCTCGCGGCCCATGAGCACGTGCTCTTTGCCGACCACGGAGATGTTGTTCTCAGACTGGCAGGCGATCACGCATGCGCTGCAGTTGATGCAGGAGTTCATGTCAATGGCCATGCCCCACTGGTGGGTAGCCATGTGGCCGTACTGCGTAGCGAGAGTCTTGTCCTGCATATCAGCAGGCGTGTCATGCGTGCCGTAAAGGTTGATTTCTTTCGGCGGATTCTCGCGCAGACCTTCGACAGCAAACTCAGGATTCTTGCGGAACTCTTCAAGCGTCGCTACGCGGATCAGGTCACGCTTCTCAGCGGCGAGTCCGGATTCCGATTCACCAACGCCGTGTCCATCTTTGTCCCACGTCTTGCCTTTTTCAATCAGGTGATGGAACGAGGTCACGGCGAGTGGATATTTCTTGCCAGTCTTTTTCAGCTGCGCGCCTGTTGCTACGTGCGGCGAATCGCCGGTGCGCAGCGCGAAGGCGTTGAAACCTGTACCACTGCCGACGCGACCAACATGACGCCGTCCGTAACCCATGTGGACGGTGATCGAACCTTCCGGTTGACCAGGCAGAACGAGCACTGCGGTTCGCTTCGCGTCGTCGTTGGATTCATTGCCGACGGTGCGTCCGTTGATGGAAAGCTCCACGCCTTCCTGGCCTTTGAGTTCGTAGCCGTACTTTTCAGCGTCGGCCACGCTCATGATGACGGCGTTGTCCCATGTGAGATAGGTGATGGGCTGCGGCAATTCCTGCAGCCAGCCGTTGTTCAGGTAGCGGCCGTCCACCATCTTGGCGCACGGACGGAAGACGATCTCGAGTCCGTTGAGCGCCTTCGGCGCAGGAACAGCAACACCTTTTGCGCTGATGCTCTTCGGCGCGAACGCGGTACCGGGAATGAATCCGTCATGCAGGATGCGGCGCCATGCCATGTCATCGGCGGCTTTGCCCTGCGCCTTGTAGTAGTCGCGAAGAACGTCGTATGCCGTTGTGCCGGGCTGGTCGGTCAGGATCTGAACCACTTGCCCGATGGTCTTTCCGCCGTAGAGCGGATCGATAGTCGGCTGGACGATGCTTACCGTGCCGTCATAGCAGCGCGCATCACCCCAAGATTCGAGGTAGTGCGCCATCGGCACATGCCACTGACAGTGGCGAGCGGTCTCATCGCGGTACATGCCGAGATGAGCGCGCATCGTGACTTTCTCGATCGCCGCTTCGAAATTCAGATCTGCGGGTGCGTTGAAGACCGGATTGCCACCCAGGATGAAGAGCAACTTCACGCGGCCGGCATTCATGTCGCCGACAAGCTCTTTCATTCCCGCAAACTGTTCGGTGGGAACGATCTCGACCGTGTCCGTGTAATTGACGGTCTTGCCGACATTGCCGAGGGACGAGTTCATCGCCGCAGCCAGCGCGTGAACGATCGGCGACTGCTGCTCCCCAGGGATGATCACGCTGCGGCCCTTGGTCTCCTGCAATTCCTTTACGAGCGCGTCAAAGAACTTCTTGTGCGCGGCATCCACGTGGCCGCCGCTGCCTGCGCCAAGCGCCGCGGCAAGTGCGCCTGCGAATTGCTCAACGTCAACTGCCTTCATCGGCAGGCGATTGTCAGCTTTCGCACCGGTGACCGACATCTGGCTCTCGATCACGTACAGGCGATTCATCTCCGCGTGCTCACTTTCGAGCTTGCGGCGGAAGGCGAAGTCGCGGGAGAGCTTCAGGAATCCCGGGAAGTTCGGGCCGGAGAGGAAGTCGGCATCGAGCGAGACGATGACGTCTGCCTTTGAGAGGTCATACTGCGCATCTGCGTACTGGCCCGCGGCCATCTTCATGCCGATGCGGGCAGAGTCGCGGTTTACCGCGTCGTACTGATACCACTTGGCCTGCGGATACGCGCGCAATACTTCCTGGATCTGCGCTGCTACCGATGGTGAAGTGATCGTCTCGGTCAGGAAGCGGACACCTGCGCCGCCGCTGGACTTTTCACCGGCAATCGCATCGCGCATTGCGGTGCTGAAGTCAGACCAGGTACGAGCATTGCCTTCGAACGTGACCGATTGCGAACGATCCGGATCGTAAAGATCAAGGATCGAAGCTTGCGAGTGCAAGTCGGCGGCACCGCGCTTGAAGTCGTATCCGCCGCTATAAGGATGGTCGCCGTTACCTTCGAGCTTTACTGGACGGTACGTGTGCGTCTTGGCCAGTAGCGGCTGTGCGCCGAACTGTGTGGGACGCGCCGTCGCGTAGTAGATCGGCTTACCGGGTACGAGGTCTTCCGGCTGCTGAACGTAAGGAACGATGGGCTCATCCGGCTGCTTGGTGCAGGCGGAAAGTCCGGCGAGGGCCAGCGACGCCGATGCGAGCTTCAGGAAGTTGCGGCGGCTTACACCGTCAGTGAACTCGGCGGCGTGGCGCGGGAACTCACGCTCCAGCAGCTCCGCGAATCCTTCTTCATTGGTCAGCTCTTCGAGCGTGCGCCAGTACTTCTGCCCGGTAGCAGAGCTCAGCTTCGCCTTCGCCGACTCGAGGTCGAGCGCCGGCGTCGCGGCTGCGGGCTTTATTTGCACCAGCTCGGCAGGATTGAACGTCTTGGGTTCTGTCGCCATCTTCAGTAAGTTCAGCTAACTCTCTACTTGCGGTACCTGCGGCTTAGCGCCGCGAATCTCTTTTATTACCTGTGACACGTTTCGCAGCTAGTCAATTCCAACGTGGTGCGCAGGTGGTACTTCTCTTTGATCGCCTTACCCAGCTCAGCCTGCTTCGTATACGACTTGCCATCAAACATGACCGGCTTGGCCGAACTCGGCGGCTGATACGCCATATTGAAGACCTCTTCGCGCGGACGCAGCACGCTCTCCACGTCGCGATGGCAGTCCAAACACCACTCCATCTGCAGCGAATTCTGCTGGTACATCAGCGGCATCTCGTCGACAGGGCCGTGGCAGCTCTTGCAGCCCACGCCCTTGTTCACGTGAATCTCATGGCTGAAGTAAACGAAGTCCGGCAGGTCATGGACGCGCGTCCAGACCAATGACTTGTTGTCGCGATAGCTGGCGCGGACCGGCTCCAGCATGGGTGCGTTCGTCCAGACCTGTGAGTGGCAGTTCATGCAGGTCTTGGTGGGCGGAATGCCCGCGAATGATGAATTCTCTACGGAAGTATGGCAATAGCGGCAATCAATGCCGAGACCAGCTGCGTGGTGCTGGTGGCTGAACGGCACCGGCTGCTCGGGAGCGATGCCCTGGCGTGTGACGTACGGTGACCGCTGCAAGCGGTCGCCCATCAAGCCAAGTGCTCCAAGCAGAACGGCTCCCAGGACGATACTCGACTTCGCCCAGGCGTTGGCACTATGCGGGAAGAATTGCGCCATCTAACCTTTATCCAGGTTGTACAGCTGTCTCTATTACCGGCGGGCCAAAATGCCACTCGTCAAACACACCGCTACCCCGCCGAACTTATGAAGATTGTATGAAACCGTATTGCCGAACAGATTTATGAATGTCGCGCTTCGATAAAAGAACAACAGCTATGTATGCACCACGCATTGAAACGCGACAGAAAAATGTAAATGGTAAGAGGCGAATCGCGCAAGCGGTTCGTACAAAAAATTCGTAAATGCAGTGAGGCGCGTCACGCGACTACTCTTTGCCCCACACCAGGATCTTCATCTCCGTCATCTCTTCCATCGCGTAACGAACGCCCTCGCGGCCCAGGCCGGAATCCTTCACGCCCCCGTAAGGCATGTTGTCCGAACGATAGGTCGGAACTTCGTTAATGACCACGCCGCCGCAGTCGATCTCATCAAATGCGCGATCGATAAGCCTCGAATCGTGAGTAAATACGCCAGCCTGGAGGCCATAGCGTGAGTCGTTCACCGCTTTGATCGCGTTGTCGAAGGAGTCGTAGGGCTCCACCGTCACGACGGGACCAAATATCTCCTCGCAATTCACCTTTTGGTCGCGTTTGGTCTTGGTCAGGACAGCCGGGGTGACGGCTGAGCGCTCGCGACTGCCACCGCAGAGCAGTTCCGCTCCACCTTTGACCGCTTCATTTATCCATTCTTCTACGCGGACTGCGTCTGACTCGCGGATGAGTGGGCCGACGTCGGTCGATTCGCTCAGTGGATCGCCGACCTTCAGCGCTTGGACCTTTGGTACGAACGCAGCGAGGAAGGCTTCGTACTTTTCCTTTTGCACGAAGATGCGTTGCACCGATATGCAGCTTTGCCCCGCATAGCTGAATCCCCCGACCGCGCATCGTGTGGCCGCACGCTCCAGGTCTGCGTCCGAATGAATGATGACTCCGGCATTGCCACCAAGTTCAAGCAGCACCCGCTTCTTCCCGGCTCGCGCCTTCAGTTCCCATCCGACCTTGGCGCTGCCCGTAAAGCTGAGGACCTTCATCCGCTCATCTTCTATTAAGGGTGCGGCGTGGTCGTTCGATGTGGGGATCACGTTCAGTCCACCCGCCGGATAACCCGCCTGCTCAACGATCTTTGCAAGCAACAAAGCTGTAATCGGCGTCTGCGGCGCGGGTTTTAAGACGATGGAACACCCGACCGCGATCGCCGGTGCGAGCTTGTGCGCCACCAGATTCAGCGGAAAGTTGAATGGAGTTATCGCACTGACCGGACCGGCGGGAAATCGTTTGACCAATCCCCACTCGGCAGCGGCGTTCGGAGAAAAATCCAGCGGAATGCGCTCGCCTCCCATGCGTGCTGCTTCTTCCGCAGCCAGAGCAAAGGTAAAGATGGCGCGCTCTACCTCGATGCGCGCAGTCTTGATCGGCTTGCCGGCCTCGATGGCGATCTGCTTGGCGAACTCCTCTTTCCGCACAGCCAGCGTCTCGGCCACGTACTTCAGCACATAGACACGTTCGTGCACCGGCAGCTTGCGCGTCTTCTGAAACGCGTCGTGCGCGGTCTCGATGGCCTTGGCCACGTGCTTCGGCATCGCCTGATGCACTTCGCCGATCGGTTTTCCGTCCTGCGGCGAGTGAATGACCTCGAATGGGCCTTCGTTGTACCAGTGTTTTCCGATCAGGAACGAGTGCTTCTTCATAAGGCGGAACCGGAATCTTATATCAGTGCCTTTGCGGCAAACGCAGCCAAACGGCGCACGTCCCGCCGCATCAGACCTTAAGCCACTTTATGGAACGCTATATCTGTATCCACGGGCACTTCTACCAGCCCCCACGCGAAAATCCCTGGCTTGAGACGATTGAATCGCAGGAGTCCGCCTACCCGTTCCACGACTGGAACGAGCGCATCACGGCCGAATGCTATGCGCCAAATGGCGCCGCCCGCATCCTCGACGGCGCGGGAAAGATCAGCGGCATCGTCAATAACTACTCAAAGATCAGCTACAACTTTGGCCCGACCGTCCTCTCATGGATGAAGGACTACTCGAAGGACGTTTACAAGAACATCCTTGAGGCGGACAAGCTGAGCGCGGAGCGCTTCTCCGGCCATGGGTCGGCGATGGCGCAGGCTTATAACCACATCATTCTGCCGCTGGCTCATCCGCGAGACAAAGAGACCCAGATCGTCTGGGGCATCAGTGACTTTGAGTCGCGGTACGGACGCAAGCCCGAAGGGATGTGGCTGGCGGAGACGGCGGTCGATCTGGAATCGCTCGACCTGATGGCGCAACACGGCATCAAGTTCACGGTCCTTGCCCCGAACCAAGCCGCGAAAGTGAAACCCATCAAGGGCGGGCGTTGGAAGGACGTCTCCGGCGGTCGCGTGGACCCATCGCGCGCGTACGAATGCCATCTGCCATCAGGGCGCACGATCGCTCTCTTTTTCTATGACGGCCCCATCTCGCAGGCAGTAGCCTTCGAGAAGCTGCTGAACTCCGGCGAGAACTTCGCCGCGCGCCTGCTCAGCGGATTCTCCGACAAACGTGATTGGCCGCAGTTGATGCACATCGCTACGGATGGAGAGTCTTACGGACACCACCATCCCCACGGTGACATGGCCCTTGCTTACGCGTTGCGTCACATAGAAGAGACGGGTGCCGCCAAGTTGACTAACTACGGCGAGTTTTTGGAGAAGCATCCTCCGCAGATGGAGGCGCAGATCTTCGAGCGCACCGCGTGGAGTTGTTCCCACGGCGTGGAGCGCTGGAACTCCAACTGCGGATGTCGCGCGGCCGACAACGGATGGAACCAGGACTGGCGTGGGCCGCTGCGTCGTGCGCTGGATTTCCTTCGCGACGTGATCGCCGGTCTCTATGAACAGGGCTCGGAAGGAATATTCAAAGACCCGTGGGCTGCGCGAAATGATTACATCCACGTGATCCTCAACCGCGACAACGCCACACGTTACAAATTCTTCGCTGATCACGCCGCGAAAGACCTGAAAGATGACGAAGTCATCAAGGCGTTCAAGCTGCTCGAGATGCAGCGCTATGCGCAGCTCATGTACACCAGCTGCGGATGGTTCTTTGACGAACTGTCGGGCCTGGAGACAGTGAAGGTCATCGAGTACGCGGGCCGCGTGGTGCAACTTGCGCAGGACATCTTTGCCGGCGACGAAGCTGCCGCAGGACTCGAAGGCGCGTTCCTGCAGCGGCTCGCTGAAGCGAAGAGCAACATCCCCGAGAACGGCAACGGCGCGGACATCTACTTGAAGTGGGTGAAGCCGGCGATGGTCAACCTGCACGACGTGGCCGCGCACTACGCCATCAGCTCTTTGTTCGAGCGCAACTCCGAAGAAGTGCCGATCTACTGCTATCAGGTGGAGCGCGAAGATTTCCAGACCATTGAAAGTGGAAAGGCGCGACTGGGCATCGGGCGCGCGCATGTCATGTCGCAGACCACGCGCGAGCATGAGATCGTCACTTTTGCCGCGGTGCATCTTGGCGACCACAACGTGATCGCTGGTGTGCGCAAGTTCGTTTCCGACGATTCCTTCGCCCAACTCATGGCCGAAGCGGGCGCGGCGTTCTCGCGCGCGGATATTCCCGAGACACTGCGCGTGCTCGACCGCCACTTCGGCGCAACTACGTACACATTGCGCTCACTCTTCGGCGATCAGCGCAAGAAGATCGTGGAGCTGCTGCTCAGCTCGACGCTGCGCGAAGCCGAGTCCACCTACCGACAGATCTTCGACCATCACGCACCACTGATGCGCTTCCTCTCCAGCTTCAACATGGAGAAGCCGCGCATTCTGACCATCACCGCTGAATTCGTGCTGAACTCGAATCTGCAGCGCGAGATCGGCCGCAAGGACTGGGACGTGGAGCGTATCAGCACGCTGCTCGAGCAGGCACAGGCAGAGGGCGTGTCACTGAATAAGCCGGGGCTGGCGTACACGCTGCAGAAGTCGCTAGCGCAGATGATGAATGACCTGTGCGACAACCCTGAGAACCTGGATCTGATGCACGGCGTTACCACCGCTGTTGAGCTCGCGCGCGGCATGGGACTTCCGGTCAACCTATGGAGTGCGCAAAACCTCTATTACGAGATGGCGCAAAAAGAAGGCCACGCTCTGCGAGAGAACCAGGAAGAGTGGCTCACCGCCTTCCGCGCGCTGGGAGACCGCCTGGGCATGAACACCGAAGCGATGAACCTGGGCGCATTCGAACTGCAACAAGCTAGCTAGGGAGACTCATATGGCGAAGGTTGCGAAGAAGAACGTTGCGAAGAAAGCTGCAAAGAAGTCGTCTGCAAACGGACGCGTAGTCCAATTCCCTTCCCGCTCCCGCGCGAATGAAGAACAAAAGGCGCAGCATGACGAGCAGCCAAAGTCTCCGTTGCCCCCGCAGCACCAGCGGAAGCCGGGCATCGAAGCGGAGATCACTCCGCGTCCGCAGTACGAGGCCCCGCATTACAAAGGCGCGGAGAAGTTGAAAAACAAAGTCGCGCTCATCACCGGCGGAGACTCCGGCATCGGACGCGCCGTAGCCGTTCTCTACGCGCGTGAAGGCGCAGACGTCGCCATCGTCTATCTGAAAGCCGAGCAGCGTGACGCGGAAGAGACAAAGCGGGCGGTCGAGAACGAAGGCCAACGCTGCATGCTCATCGCCGGAGACGTGACGAAACCGAGATTCTGCAAGTCAGCCATCGAGCAGGTGGTGCGCAAGTTCGGCAAGCTCGACATCCTCGTGAACAACGCCGCATTCCAGCAGCACCAGAAGTCGCTTGAAGACCTAAGCGAAGACCAATTCGAGAAGACTTTCCGCACCAACATCTTCGGCTACTTCTACATGGCGAAGTACGCTCTGCCGCACATGAAGGCCGGCTCGACGATCATCAACACCGGTTCGATCACGGGCTTGCAAGGAAGCGCCGAGCTACTCGATTACTCATCCACGAAGGGCGCGATCCACGCATTCACGAAATCGCTGGCGCAGAACCTGGTGGAGAAGAAGATTCGCGTGAACTGCGTCGCGCCGGGACCGATCTGGACTCCGCTCAACGTCGCGGATAAACAAGCAAAGAAAGTGGCGGAGCACGGAGCCAAGGTTCCGATGAAGCGTCCGGGGCAGCCGGAAGAAGTGGCGCCAGCTTATGTCTTCTTCGCATCGGATGCCGATTCCAGCTACATCACCGGCGAAGTGCTCACGCTGCTTGGCGGCGAAACGACCGCGGCTTAGGGCAAGGCCAACGAACTCTCAGCTTTGGTGACCGCCGCGCGAGCTTTGTCTGCCATCGGTCCGTTCGGAGTCTCTTTCAGATAGAGCTTGAACTCTGAGATGGCGTCCTGCCATTTCGCCTTCGCTTCAAACGCTCTCCCAGCCACATAGTGCGCATAAGAAAATCCTTCGTGCGGCATGTCGTGGATGCGCTTGGCCTGCGAGCAAGCCAAGTCAAGCCTTCCTGACTGATACTGCAACACGCCCAGCAACATCAGCGCGTCCGGATTCTGCGGATCGAGACTTAACGCTTTGTTCAGCAGACGCTCTGCCTCCGCGTCATCCGCTTTGCGCGCCGCAAGCTTGGCCAAATAGTTGTAAGACGCCGGATAATTCTCGTCCGCAGCGACGGCCTTATGGAAGTAGTCTGCCGCCTCGTCTTCTTTTTCTGACTGCATGGCGATCACGCCAAGGTTCGTGAACGCCGCTGCATATTGCGGATAGAGTTCAGTAGCTCTCTTGAAGCGCTTCGCGGCTTCGTCATACTTCTTTTTGCCGAACGCTTCCATGCCCTTGTCGAATTCGTCTCGCGCTTTATCGGGGATCTTCAACCGCGCGGCAGAGATGGCCGCTTCCATGGAACTTTCCGCGGCTTCAATCTTTCTTACTTGAATGTATTCATTGTGCGTGCCTTCGCCCGGCTGAATGATGAACGGAAAGCTCATCACGAATTCGTGGATGCCGTCTCCCGTGACGCGCAAACGATACTCGCCTGCCTTTACCACGATGCGCGCTTGCCCGCGGTCATTGGTAAACCCTTCAGCGATGGGAGTGCGGGTGTGGTCCAGCACCTGAACGCGCATATATTGCGGGACCGCGCGATCATTGGTGAACGTGACGTAGACGTTCAGGTCCGCGGCGCGAGCGAGCGGAGTGAGCAGCAGCAGTAGCGTAAGCAAGCGTAGCGGTCGGCTCATAGGCGGTCTCTCGACGGTCCTAGTCAGGGGGGGCGGGATAGTTCTACTCCCGAACGGACCCGCTTTCAACCGATATTTGCTAGAAGCGGTAAACCAATTCCAGGTAGGCGAAATCCGCGTTCGGGCGGTTCGGGAACAGCGCCTTGATCACGTCGCCTCCCCACGCGTGTGAGTAATAACCGCTCACGGTGAGGTAAGGATTCGCGACCCAGTCGGCGCCGAAATCAAGCGTGTTGGCGAGGTTGCGACGGCCATTCGCCGGACGCCCCGCAAAGCCGAACGACTTCTGCGAGAAGGCGCCGCCACCGGAGTACCAGAAATCTTCCGCGGCGCTCAAGCGCAAGTTGTGGAACTCGCTACGGAGGGTAAGTGACTTCGAGGGCCGGATGATGATCTGCCCGAACGAGTCCATCAGGTTCATCTGGTTGTAGAACGGGAAGCGCGCGTAAATGCGCGGCGTGCCCAGCGGATGAACGAATGTGTAGTGACGGCCGTCCGTGTTATCGCGGTCGCCCGTGGCGTAATTCACTCCGGCGCGTAGCCACGGATTTCCAGCCATCTTCGGCTGGATGCCGCCTTCTACCGTGAAGGCTCCGGCCACGTGCTCGAGGAATCCCCAGCTTCCGTATTGCAACGCCGACCACAGCAGCAAGTCAGCCTTCGCGCCGCTTGAGATCTGCTGCGTCTTCAGATAATGAACTCCGAACGTTCCAATGCGGATGTTGCTGGTGTCAGCTGCACGTGTTGCCGCGGAGCGATTATCCACTTTCACTGTGCGGCGACCGTCGTGATACATCATGCCGAAGAAGCGTGCTTCGCCGGGTGATGTCTTAGAGCCGAGCTGTTTCGTGTATCCGGCGTAGAGCACGTCAGCATCGATCTCACCGATGCCGTCGAGCTGAAACACGCCGCGAGTCGCCCGACCGGCCATGGTGGTCAGGTTCCAGCGGCCGTTGTCATGTTTGAACTCAATGCCGTCAAAACTGCGGCCCACGTTGCTGAATCCGAAGTTTCCGATGAGGCGGCTGCCCACGCGCTCGCGCTTCAGGAAACTTAGCGACGGATCCTTCTGCTGGTTCTCCACGCCTTCGATGAACTCGAAGCGTCCAAAGCGCGCCGAGCTTCCTTTGGAGTCAAATGGAGTGAAGCGAAGAAACGCCTGCTTCACGAAGATGCTGGCATCGTTCTGGCGAAGTCGCGTGGCGTAATAGCTGGCGCCGAGTCCGAGTTGTCCTTGCGGCGCCGTCGCGATGGCGCGATCCGGCAAGCCGGTCATTACCGGAACCGCTATCTCCACCATCCAATCAGAGCTCTCGCGCTTCTGGCTTACTGCGAGGCGAAGGAGGTGCTCGCCGAAGGTGTACTCGCCATCGCCGTTCGGAGTGTCAAAGAAGTTCCAATTCTCCACGCGCGTGCGAAATGTTCCAGAGACGACGAAGTCGCCGACTTTGATCTGCCGCGGCGCGCCCGAAGGTGACGGAGCGGGCGGAAGCTTTTCTTGCGGCGCGGTCTGCGCGATCGCCGAGGCGGCGAGAAGAACGAATCCCAAGATGTAAGCAGCGAGCCTGCGCATCACACACTTCTCCTGCTTGCATCTTAGGGCGAATCTTCAGGTGCAGACGTGTGTGGAATCACGCGTGATATTGGCTCGGCTGGTTCTTACTTTCGGACCGGCTCTTCAGGCCGCGGATCGTCGACGGGTGCGTCAGGAGTGGTGGTCGGTTTGTCAGGGGGCTCTTTGACGGGGATGGGAGGATTCTCTCCGGGCGGATTGGGTCCAGACTTCGCAAACATGAATCTTCTGATGCGAGTCTGCGTGGCGGTGTAACTCAGACGCGCCTGAGTTTCCCTTTTTCCAGCACAAACTCCACGCCGCGCCACACGATCCGCTTCCCGCCGATACTCAACAACCAGACGATTGGCGAGATCAGATCGCGCAAGGGCAACAGCCAAAGATTGCCGAGCGTGCCCGCGTCACCGATGACCGTGCTTGAGACGAACGTGACCAGCATGATGCGCTGAAGGAAGACGCCTACCAGCAATATCCACGCCCACAACGCACCTTTTGCGAACACGACCGCGAGTAGCGCCCACAACACGCCGAATGTCACCACGATGCCGAAGTATCCGCCCGGTCGCGAGCTGCGCACCGTGCGTCCCCAGCGCAGTTGATGGAGCCAGAAGCTCTTGAAGTCGTAGTCAGGAAGAAATGTTTCCACGACTGCGCGCGGAAGGATCACGCGATATCCCGCGTCGCAGATGCGGCTGCCGAGTTCGTAGTCGTCGGCAAGGTAGTCGGCGATCTTCTCAAAGCCGCCGATCGCATTCAGCGCTTCGCGGCTTACTGCCATCGTCGAACCAAGCCCAAATCGGACTTTGCGTTCGAGAAATCTCGCTGCCAGCGCACCGGGCATGAAGTCGCAACTCACCCCTAATGATTCAAGCTTCGACCACACACTCTTAGCCGCCACCGCGCGATACGTGCAGGTGACCATCCCGACCTTCGCTTTGCCGGCGCTTTTTTCAGAAAACCATGCGCCGATCTCTTGCAGATATCCCTGCGGCACGCGAATGTCGGAATCGCTGATCACCAAATAGTCATACGCGGCCTGCTTCGCCATGAACGCGAGGTTACTAGCCTTGCGATTGGACCCGATCACTTCGCTGCACAACACCAACTTGATCGTGCGACTCGGAAACTCCTGCTGAAGCTTGCGCACGTCTGCGATGGCAGGGTCGTGCTCATCGCTGACCCCAAAGACGATCTCAAACTCGGAATACTCTTGGAGACACAAGCTGCGGAAGCCTTCGTACATCTCGGGATCCGAACCCTTTAGCGGTTTCAACACACTGAGCGGCGGAGCAGCTCCATTTTTGGGCGCAGGCTGCTTAAGAAATGAGATCGCGCCGAGCAGGCATAGAAAGAAGAACGCCGCGGCGGCGAGCGCCATCAGCGCAAAAAAGATGGAGAGAAAGAAGAGCACTGGCAAGGATATTACCAACGCTTGCTGGAGCTATTCGTATCGAAGCGCTTCGATGGGGTCGAGGTTTGCGGCCTTCCACGCCGGATAGATCCCGAAGACCAGCCCGATGCTCGCTGCGGCAGCCAGCGCAAACGACGACCACGCCAACGACATTTCTGCCGGCAGGAATGAGACCGTCGCGTGGATAAGTACGGTGATAAGAGCCCCGATCGCGAGTCCGATCACGCCGCCGACCATCGTCAACGTGATGGCCTCGAGCGTGAACTGCATCATGATGTCGCGCTTGCGCGCGCCGATGGCTTTGCGGATACCGATCTCACGCGTACGTTCGGTGACCGAGACGAGCATGATGTTCATCACGCCCACGCCGCCCACGAGCAGCGCCACACTGGCCACCGCGAACATGAAGATGAAGAGTCCGCCGGTGATCTGGTTCCAGAAATCCGCGATGGCGTCCGTCTTGAAGACAGCGAAGTTGTCGGGCTCGTTGAACTTCACGTTGCGACGCCGCCGCAGCAACTCGCGCATCTCGTCGATGACGACTGCGGTCTTGTCCGCCGACGTAGCCTTCACGCTGATCCAGTTGTCTTTCAGCTCCGGATGGATCTTGCGGAAGGTGAAGTACGGGAAATAAACGATGTTGTCTTCCGGATTCTTGCCGCCGCCGATGCCGCCCTTTTGCCGCTCGATCACGCCGACCACTTCAAACAGGGTGCCATCGATGTTGATCTCTTTCCCGAGCGCGGTCTCTTCGCCAAACAATTCTTCGGCGGTGTCATGCCCAAGCACGATGACGTTGGTACGGTTCTGGTCGTCGATCTCCGAGAAGAAGCGGCCTTCCTTCATCGTGAGGTCGTAAACGTCCTTCACGCTGGCGGTATCGCCTTCAAGGATGGTGTTCTTTACACGCTTGTCCTTGTACTTCACTGCATAAGTACCGGTCCCGAACTGCGGCAGGAAATAGCGAATGCCGGTCGTGACGGCCTGGACATGCGGCAAATCTTTCATGGCCATCGCGTCGTCGTAAGTGAGCTCTTTGCGGTTGAGCATCTCGCTCGACGGTCGCCCGAACTGGAACACATCCAGGCGAAACGCCCAGATGATGTTCGAACCCATCGACGTGACCTGCTCCATCACTTTGTTGTCGAGTCCGCGTGCGACAGAAGTGATCGTGATGACCGTGAGCACACCAATGACTACACCAAGAACGGTCAGCCCAGAGCGCAGCTTGTTCTTGACGATGGTGTCCATCGCCATGCCGAACGTTTCCTTGTAATCTCCATTGCGGATCATTGTTCGGCCCTCAGCGCCACGATGGGATCAAGCATGGCTGCGCGACGCGCGGGATAGACCCCAAAGAACACACCGACAAATGTCGAAACGAGTAGTGCCGCGATCACAGACCAGAGCTCCACGCGAGACGGCATACCGATGATGGCGGTAATAGTCTTCGCGACACCAGCGCCGCCGATCACGCCAATAGCGCCGCCGACCAGCGCCATGGTCCCGGATTCGATCAAGAACTGCGACATCACATCACTACGCCGCGCGCCCAGTGCCTTGCGAACTCCGATCTCGCGCGTTCGCTCAGTCACGGACACCAGCATGATGTTCATGATCACGATGCCACCCACGATCAGCGATATCGAAGCAATCGCCACCGTGATGGCGAAGAAGCTCGAGCTGATCGTCGCCCACAAGCTCAGGAAGCTTTGGTTGGTGTCGATCTCGAAACTGTCTTTCGCGTTGTAAGAATCATGGCGACGCGAGCGCAGGATCAATCGCGCTTCGTCCATCGCATTTTGCAGAGCGGAGCCCGTGTCGGCGGCTTTGCCCCAGATGCGAATGCTCGTCCCGGATGTGCCGTAGATCTTCATGTACGTGGTGATCGGCACCATGATCCAGTTGTCGCGGCTCTGGCCGAGCGTCTTACCTTCCTTCTTGCCCACGCCGATCACGCGGAAGATGCGTCCGTTGAAGCGGATCTCTTTATTGATCGGGTCTTCGGCGCCGAGCACGTTCTCGAAGATGTCGTAGCCGACGATGGCGACGTCCGTCGCCGCCTTCATGTCCGTGTCGGTGATGAGGTGACCGTAGATGAGGTCCAGGTCATAGATGCGACCCATCGACGGCGTCCAGCCACGGATGGCGGTATCGGCGCTCGACTGCGTGCCGTACTTCACCGTGCCGCGGGTCTGCCCACCGGCGGATGCGCCCACGACCGTGCACGTTTGGCAGTTGTCGCGCACCGCTTCGTAGTCTTCCAGCGTAATGTTCTTGCGCTTCTGCCCTTCGAGGAATTGGTCCACGTTGGTGATCACGTTCGGCTGCTTGTTGACGATGAAGACGTCCGCGCCCAGGTTGAAGACCTTTTCGGCGACGTATGCATTCAGCCCGTTGATGAACGTGACTACTGCGATGACCGAAGACACGCCGATGACCACTCCGAGCAGCGTAAGCACGGAGCGCAGTTTGTTCGCCCAGAGTGACTGGAGCGCAATTCGGCTGGCTTCAGCAAAATTCATGCAGAAAAGGGGAGGATTCTGGCTTCTATGAGATGTACCAGCAGTTTATCAGTTGCAGGTAAATCTCTTAGAAAGCCTACGAGCGCCGGATGAGGGAAGTTCCACCAAATCAAAGTTGGACTCTACGGGCGCGAAGCGCGTCCGCCGTCCGCAAGGACTTCGAGGAATTTCACCATTTCGGCGTTCTCATCTCCGCGCTTCTTGGCGTGTGCCATCAACGGGATACCGTGCGGCCCTTTCGAGTTGATGAGGCTCGGATAAGCGACCAGCGCGGCCTTCACGAAGTCGATCCGTCCCAGCATCGCCGCAACGAAGATGTCCATACGCGCGCCCTGGCCGATGAGAAAGTCGGCGATATCCTTGCGGCCCATGTGACCTGCACCACCGAGTGCGGTTTCAAAGTCTCCGCCGCCCCAATCCCAGGTTGCATTCAGCAAGCCGGGAGTTTCGGTGAGCATCTGCTGCGTCTTCGCGAGGTCGCCATGACCCGCGATCACGAACGTCTTGACCAACTCCAGATTCAACGGATCCGGACGCTTCGGCGGAGTCGTCTGCGCTGGCGCTTGTTGCGGAGTCGCGGCAGGTGTCTGCGTTTGCGCGAAGGCTGGAACAACGAGGATGGCGCTGCTCGTGGCAGCCAAGGTCAGGAATTCACGACGGTCGGTGACTTTCATGGGGACGCTCCTCAGCAGTCTCATTGTCAGACGAACGATACGCCGGAAAGTCTCATTCTTATTGCCACTTCGTCCCAAACTCACGTCCAGCATCTAAACTTGGCCAATGGCCGATGAACCGACCCAGGTAGCCGCGGAAGAATGCGTCGCGCTCGGACACGAACAGCAAACGCTCCAAGCCTTCGCGGCGCGGCAGACCCACCTCGGTGATCTCGAGATCATTCGCGCACTACCCATCCGCGAGAAGCGACTCGTCGGCCCGTGGTGCTTCCTCGACCGCTACGGCCCGCTTTCATTCAGTGACTCCAAGCCCATGGACGTTGCGCCGCATCCGCACTGCGGATTGCAGACCGTTACGTGGCTGCTCGACGGCGAGGTGCTGCATGATGACAGCATCGGCTCGCAAAGCCTGCTGCGCCCCGGCGGCGTGAACATCATGACGTCCGGGAGTGCCATTGCGCATGCTGAGCAAACTCCGCGAGAGAACTCCGGCAAACTCAACGGCGTTCAGCTTTGGACGGCGCTGCCAGACTCAGCACGCAATCGTCCTGCGTCTTTCCAGCATGTGGACGATGTGCCCCGACTCGAACTTCCCGGAGGCATCGTGAAGGTCTTCGCTGGAGCGCTCGAGATCGCGAACTCCGGTGGCGAGTACTTCTCGCCCATCTTCGGTAGCGAATTGAATGTTCATCTCGCATCCGAGCTCGAAGTTCCGCTCGCACCCGCGTTCGAACATGCCGTGCTGCTGCTTCAAGGCGACGCATCACTCGAAGGCCAGCCCCTCGACCCGCGCTCTCTCTACTACCTGGGAACGCAACGACTCAGCGTAAACTTCCGCAGCCGCGCCGGCGCAAAGATCCTGCTCATCGGCGGCGAGCCGTTTCAGGAGAAGATCCTGATGTGGTGGAACTTCGTTGCGCGTACGCCGGAAGAAATCGCCGATGCGCGCAAGCAGTGGCAAGCGCGCGAGCGCTTCGGTGAGGTGAAAGCTTACGCCGGACCGCGACTGGACGCGCCCCCTCTGATCAATCTGGCGCGGCCAAATCCGGCAAGTTAGGAGGCTGCATGAAGAAACTTCCAATCGTCTTAGCGTTTGCTCTTTTCGCTTTCATCTCATTCGCTCAAACACCACAAGAGAAGAAACAGGCAAAGCCCTGCGACGAATGCTTCGCGCTCGCAATGGCGGTTGATGAGTTGAACAGCATAAGGCCGGGTGATGACCGGGTAAAAGTGAGGGAGATATTCGTTCCGTCTCCGCTCGGGGGTTTCCGCCCGGCGAGTCCTGAGCGATGGGCTTACAAGAAATGTCCGCACATCAAAGTAGATTTCGAATTCGACAAAGACGGAAACGTGAAGTCAGCGTCTCATCCTTACCTAGGCACTGCCAACGGAATTTCCGATTAGGTGAAGCGCCTTCCCAATCACCCATACCGCCTTTCATTGGTGGCAATTACGGCGATGATGCGCAATGGTGGCAATCCAAACAATGATGCCCTTCCACTCGTCTCCGAATGGAAGGGCACAGTAGCAGGCGGACCTATAAGCCGAATTCTGTACACCGTGATCGCTCACGGCTAACGATCATTCCTCTAGGCGCCGCATTGCTGCGGACACTCATCAGCGACCTACCCGCAAGTTTGGCGCGTCGAGCAGACACGCTCCCGGCGTGAGCCGGAATTCCTGCCTATTTGGTCTTGCTCCGTGTGGGGTTTGCCCTGCCGTCAGTATTACTACGGACGCGGTGCGCTCTTACCGCACCTTTTCACCCTTACCACCATTGCTGGTGGCGGTTTGTTCTCTGTGGCACTGGCCGTAAAGCAGCCTTGACGCTGCCCTCCCGGACGTTATCCGGCACACTGCTCTGCGGAGTTCGGACTTTCCTCCCCCACACATCCGCAGCCTGGTCAAACCAGCGTTCAGATGGCGGCAGCGATCGTCCAGCCCGCCTGCTTACACCTCTATTATAGATGGCTTTTCGCACTTCACCGTCAGCGATGTTGCGACCAAGGCAGTTGCTCCCTCCCCGCGTGTCACCCTGAGCGAGGGCGTGAGCCCGAGTCGAAGGGCAACGCTCTTGCACGAGTTGCGGACACCACGAGCATCGACCTGACATGTGATCGCTTCCCCAGCCTCACCAGCGCCGTAAGGCGCGGCACCTCTCGCCTGCCAAAACAAAAAGCCCGGAACTCCTGTTCCGGGCTTCCTATTCCCTAGTCCCTATTCCCTATTCCCTATTCCCTCGCGTCAGCGCGCCATTGCCACGGCAGGCACGATCGCTCTACGCACTCGACGCAGCGAATCACCTTTGTTCGAAGCGACGGATTCGGCCGTTCTCACTTCGTTGTCTTTGGACACCATGCGATAGGCGCCTGCAAAGCGGACATGCGCTTGCGCGTCCGTGCTGGTCTGCAGCCACATGCCTTCCACTTCATCAAAGGTGAGGGCGACCCTCACGTCATTCACCCACCAGCTCGGGTCCTTCGCCGGACGGCCTTCCACGCGACGGATCAGGAAGCGCTGCGCGTCCACCCAGATCTTGCCTTTGAGCAGGTCCTTGGTCTCGCGCTTCGGCTTCAGCTCCAGAACGTAACAGTCGTGTCCCCAGATCTTCTGCGTGCCAACGTAGTTGAAGTCGTAATTGTCGGCGTCGATCTGCGTGGCCTTGGGATCTTTGGTCATCTTCACTTCATGCTCAAGCGCTTTGCGGACCACACGCTCGGCCATGCCGCCGGTGCTCTGCTGAACTTTGAAATCTTTCTGTTGCGGAGGAACGTAGCTGACCTCAGCCGTGATCACCGACTTCGGCTTCTGCTCTTCGCCGTTGAAGACTTGATACGTACGCGTAAGCATGTACGCCTTCAGCCGTTCGCGGTTCGCAAGCTGTGCCTGCGTCAGTTTCTGGACGATGGTGGTCACATCCGGCTGCTGCGCGGAAACAAGAGTGGAAAGCGAGAAGGCGGCTAGGACTGCGCCGATGTATTTCGCGAATTTGGGGGCCCGAATACTCACTGCTACACCTTGGAAACACGAAACCCTGAATGGTTCCTTAGTTCCAATGGATTAGAAGGTGAGTGCCCGGTTAGTGTTGGCAGCTGTTTACGAAATTATTACCTAGTCGGCCCTTAGGAAGCAGAGTAGCTGGAACGCTCTGTTTTCGCGCGATTTGAGCCAGAAATGGCCGCTCCGGAACGGTCATACATGGCCAAAAGCTTTCGCGCCGAGCCCTCCCATGAGAACTGCTTCGCCTGGATCGGGCCGCGTTCCTTCATCCCCTGCCGTACTTCCTTATCGACCAACGCGATGTGGAGTCCGTGCATGATGTCGAAAACGTTTTCCGGATTCACCAGGATTGCCGCATTCCCGACCACCTCCGGCAACGACGAGGTATTCGACACCACTACCGGCGTGCCATGCGCGAGCGCTTCGAGCGGCGGCAGTCCGAATCCTTCATACAAAGACGGGAAGGCAAACACCTTCGCTACGTCGTAAAAGATTCGCAGCTCGTCGATGGGAATGAATCCGAGGAAGCGTACGTCCTGCTGCACGGCGCTCTTGATGACCGTGCGGCGCAGGTCCGGATGTTTAGAGACTTCGTCTCCAATGATGATCAGCTTCAGGTTCGGATACTCGTCCGTCTTCTTCAGTTCGGCCTTCAGCGCAGAGAACGCTTCGATGAGTCGAACAATGTTCTTATGCGGCTTAATGTTGCCGGCATAAAGCACGAACGGGTAGTTCACCTGATACCGCTCGACAATGAACTTCTTGTCCGCCTCCGTGGCGTGGCCTTTCAGCAAGCGCTCGTCGATAGCGTTGTGCGCCACATCGATGTTCTCTTCCTTTAGCTTGTCACCGAAAAGCCTCAGGAGATCGAGTTTGGTGGAATTCGATACCGCCATGATGCCCGCCGCGTGTCCGAGCGCGTATCGCGCCATCTCCACCCGGAACCGTGCCTGCCACGGCTGCGCCTTGTGGCGCCGATAGATGAAGTCGAGCAGGTCGTGCACTGTCACCACATACGGACACGGGGCAAACCGCGGCGTCTTGAAAAGATGTGGAATGTGCAGCAGGTCAGTCTTGTGCTTCTCCAGCACATTGCGAAATGCGAGCGCGTGCCGCAGCGAACTCGCCTGCTTTGGAAACGGCTGAAGAATGAAGTTGTCAGGAAGATCGCGAAATTCGCGGAGGCCGTCTGGCGTGGAAACAAGAATGAAGCGATGCTTCGCGGCGTCTGGGATGCGCGCCATCGCCCGCACCGTGTTGCGGACGTAAGTCCCAACACCAAACTCCGTGCGACGCCGCAGGTCGAGGGCGATGTTCACGCCTTCATATTAGATGGAACAGGAGATGAAAACCAAAAGCGGAACACGGACGACACAGATCGCACAGATCAACACAGAACCCAAAGGGTTATCCGTGAGATCCGTTCAATCCGCGTCATCCGCGGTAATCTTTTGACTTTGTTCTTCTCACCGCGCCACAGCCGTCGGTTGCCGTCTCCACCCATACAGCGGGAAGGATTCACACAACTCGCTGACCTTCCTGCGCACGTCCGCGATCGTCGAAGCGTTAGTACGGTTGTTCAGCACCTCGGCGATCCACTTGCCGATCTGCTTCATCTCCGCTTCTTTCATGCCGCGAGTGGTCAGCGCCGGCGAGCCGATGCGGATGCCACTCGGCTTCATCGGAGGATTGGTGTCGAATGGGATCGCGTTCTTGTTCACCGTGATGCCCGCTTCACCCAGCGCTGCTTCGGCTTCTGAGCCGAGCATGCCTTTGCTGAATACGTCGATAAGCATCAGGTGCGTGTCCGTTCCGCCTGAGATCACGCGGAAGCCTTCCGCCATCATCGTTTCGGCGAGAACCTTGGCGTTCTTCACCACTTGTTGCGCGTAAGTCTTGAACTCAGGCTTGAGCGCTTCACCGAAGCAGACAGCTTTCGCCGCGATGATGTGCACCAGCGGCCCGCCTTGCGCGCCGGGGAACACATTCTTGTCGATCTCCTTCGCGAAGTCCGCTTTGCTGAGGATCAATCCTGCGCGAGGACCCCGAAGCGTCTTGTGCGTCGTCGTGGTAACGATATGGGCGTGGGGCACCGGGGAAGGATGCGCGCCACCGGCGACCAATCCTGCAAAGTGCGCCATGTCGACAAGGAACAGCGCGCCGACTTTGTCCGCGATCTGCCGCATGCGCGGGAAGTCAAACGTGCGCGCGTACGCCGAGCCGCCGCCGATGATCATCTTCGGACGCTCACGTGTGGCGATCGACTCGAGCTCGTCGTAGTCGATGACCTCCGTGTCCTTGCGCACTCCGTAAGCGACGACCTTGTACACCTTTCCGGAAAAATTCAGCGGATGCCCGTGCGTGAGATGTCCGCCATGCGCGAGGTTGAGGCCAAGGATCGTATCGCCCGGCGAAAGAACGGAAGAATAAGCTTCCATGTTCGCCGACGAGCCAGAGTGCGGTTGCACATTTGCATGCTCCGCGCCGAAGAGCTGCTTCGCACGATCACGCGCAAGGTTCTCGACGACATCTGTGTATTCGCACCCGCCGTAATAACGCTTGCCCGGATATCCCTCTGCATACTTGTTCGTGAACACCGAGCCCGCAGCTTGCAGCACGGCTTCGCTAACAAAATTCTCGGAAGCGATCATCTCCAGCCCATCATGCTGGCGAACGACTTCATGTTCCACGGCAGCAGCAACTTCCGGGTCAGCAACGGAGAGAGGGAGGGACATGCGGTCAGCCATTCGATTCCACCTTCTTGTAAGCGTCTCGTTTCAACAATTCCATGTAGCGCTCAGGATTCGCAGTTCTCGTGAATCCGAATTGCTCGTAAAGCCCGTGCGCGTCACGCGTGACGAGGTTCCAGCGACGCAGGCCCTGCAGCTTCGGATGCGCCATGATCACTTCCATCAACCACTTCGAGAGCCCGCGTCCCCGATACGGCTCGAGCACGTAAACGTCTGCTAAGTACGCATATGTCGCAAAGTCACTGATCGCTCGCGCGAACCCGATCTGCTTGTTGCCATCCGGGTTTGATGTATCAAAGATCGCGAAGCACAGCGAGTTCTCGATCGATCTCGCGACTATCTCCCGCGGAACGCCTTCGGCCCAGTATCCCTTCTGGCTCAGGAACTCATGTGTCGCATCCACGTCGATCTTCGCTGGATCGGTCGTGATGACGAACCCCGCGCGCTTCCACTCTTCGCCACTACCCATGCGAGTGTTGCGAGTCCGCTTCTTTCTTTTCTAGCTCAGCGATCTTTTTGATCCGGTTCTCGTGGCGCCCGTGCGCGAAGGCCGTGGTCAAAAACTTGTTCACAATGTTTATTGCGGCATCTTCCTTCAGCAGTCGCGCGCCGATGGCCAGCACGTTCGCGTCATTGTGCTCGCGAGAGAGCTGCGCTTCCACTTCGCTGGTCGCCGTCGTGGCGCGGATCCCCGCCACTTTGTTGGCGCTGATCGCCATCCCGATTCCGCTTCCGCATACCAGCAGTCCGGTATCTGCCTGATGGTCGGCAACTTTATGCGCCACTTTGGCGGCGTAGTCGGGATAATCCACCGAATCGTTATTGATGGTGCCTTCGTCCTGGATCTGGTGACCTTGCTTTTCCAGGTACTTTTTGAGGCGCTCTTTGAGCTCGTAGCCGGCGTGGTCGGAGCCGATCGCGATCTTCATGCCAGCGATTCTATACGAGCCCTACAGCCTTTCCCCTACTGGCTTTTCCCCGCGATTTTGCAGATAATCCTCCTCTCGCTCCAACACAAAGAAGAGGTGTTTTATGGCTACCCCGGCAGACGAGCTCCAGCAGGCACCGGAAAAAGCAGGCTTCAAGTTCATTCAGTTCGACACGTCGAGCTTCGTGGCCCGATTGGTGCTGAACCACGCGCAGTACAACGTATTGACTGTGCCGATGATGACCGAGATCGCCGAGGCCATTGAGAGCCTCAGCTCCCGCAATGACATCAAAGCCATCCTCGTCACCTCTTCCCAGAAGATGTTCTCCGCCGGCATCTCGCTCGAAGACTCCAAGGCCGAACGCGTCTTCCAAACGCTCGACGCCTTCAACCGCGTCTTCCACGCCGTCCGCGAGATCTCTAAGCCGCTGATCATCGTGGTGAATGGACCGGCCATTGGCGCAGGTTCAGAACTGGTCGCCTTCGGTGACATGGTCATCGCCACGCCGAACGCCAAGTTCGCACAACCGGAAGTAAAGCTCGGCGTCTTCCCGCCCTTCGCCGCGGTCATGCTCCCGCAGATGATCGGTCCCAAGAAGACTTACGAACTCATCCTTACCGGCGAAGCCCTCAGCGCGGAAGAAGCGCATCACCTCGGCTTCGTGAACAAAGTGGTTCCGGAAGCGCAGCTCGCGCAGGTGGTCGAAGGCATTGTGCAGAAGATCGGCGAGTTCTCAGGCCCGGTTTTGGAAGTCACGAAGAAGGTCATCGGCAGCTCGCAAGGCATTCCGCTCGACCAGGCCATGAAGAAGTCCCAGGACATCTACCTGAACCAGCTGCAATCGTTGGAAGACGTGCAGGAAGGCATCCGCGCCGTGCTTGAGAAGCGCAAGCCGGTCTGGAAGAACAAGTAAAGAGAGCGCGTCAGTGTGGCACAGCCGTCTCGGCTGTGCGTGTCCACCTGGCCATACCAGGCGTACACCTTTCGTCAGTAACCGAACGCAATAGTTACTATTGCGACATCATCCCAGCGTGCTATAGTCGCGACCATACTCTCCCCTTGAAGAGCATTGGCGCGTTCGCTGCGCCGAAACTCCGCTTCCCCTGATCAAAACCAAACGGATAGGGAAAACCACTTCATGCGTGGAAACAAGCAGTCTGGATTCTCGCTCATCGAGCTACTGATCGTAGTCGCCATCATCCTGATCATTGCGGCCATTGCTATTCCGAACATGATCGCGTCGAAGATCGCTGCCAACGAAGCCGCTGCGGTTTCATCCGTACGAGCCATCAATACAGCTCAGACGGCCTATGCGATCCAATATCCCAACCTCGGATACTCGGACACACTGCTCAAGCTCTCTGATCCGCCGTCAGGGACCGCGGTCTCAGATCAGCACGCCGGAATGATCGACTGGGTGCTCGGATGCGCGAGTCAACCTTGCACGCGCAGCGGATACCAGTTCGCGATCACCAACGCTACTGGAGCTCCTGTAGTCAACGCCTATGACATCACCGCCGTTCCCGCGGCTCGCGGACGCACCGGCAACCGCGGCTTTTGCGGTTCAAACAATCCGACCATCAAGTTCGATCCGGACGGCGGTACCAACTGCACCGCGGTCCTGCAATAGCGCGAACCTGAGGCGAGGGCGTAGCGGCACCGCGGAGGCCTCGGAAAAACGACTTTCTCCCTTGGATAGTCGAAAGCCCGCGCAAGCGGGCTTCTTCACTTTAGGCATGACAATAGTTACTGTCCCCGAGCGCGCTTGAGTGCTATAGTCCGGCGCAGAAATCACCAAGGACTTACATGAGACTGAATCGCCAAAAAGGCTTTTCACTGGTCGAACTATTGCTCGTCGTCGCCATCATCATGGTGCTGGCGGCTATCTCGATCCCGAACATGGTCGCGTCGCGTATAGCTGCGAATGAAGCCGGCGCCGTGGCGTCGATCCGCTCCATCAACACTGCTCAGACGGGATACAGCATCAACTACCCGCAGCTCGGATACTCCGATAACCTGTTAAAACTTAGCGACCCGCCGGCCGGCCAGCCCGTCTCTTCGGCACACGGCGGCTTCCTGGACTGGGTCCTCGGCTGCGCCAAACAGCCCTGCGCCCGTACCGGATACTTCTTCGCTATCGTGGACCCGGTCGGCGCACCTGGCGTTATCACGTCTTACAAAGTCACGGCCATTCCTGCGTCCCGCGAGCAGACTGGGCGCCGCGGTTTCTGCGGCTCAGACCTCACGACCATCAAGTTCGACCCCAATGGCGGGTCAAACTGCATCCTTTACATCCAGTAAAGCCTTCGTCCCCCATCGCTAAGCCCGCCTTTCCGGCGGGCTTTCTCCTCTCAAAATTAGTCATGTTCGATGACAACCATTCCAGCATCTCTGGAATCTGACCCATTTCGTACTAGAGGTGCAGTGTGTCAGCCGGCCACGTAGTCGATTTCCCATCGCCATCCCAGGACAGAGTGAAAAAGACCCTCATCGCCAACGGGTACGAAGCGTTTCTTTACGAAGATTCCGCGCACTCGCTCGTCCATTACGTGATCACCCGCAAAGGGGAAGCAGAGATCGTGATGTGGGGCCAAGAAAACTCCGTTCAGGAAGCGGAGCAGACCGCCAAGGAATGGATGGTCGGCTTCACCGCGCGGAGGAGTGGATAAAGATGACTCCACTCCAACTTGTCGCGAAACGCATTGCGCTTTACGACGGCGTCTACAAACGAGTCGCCGAGCAGCTTGCCGTGGATCCTTCTATGGTCAGCCGTGTGGCGCGGGGCCTGCGTAAATCTCCGCGCATCGAAGCCGCGCTCATCGAGGAGCTCGATAGTATCGAGAACCATCTTCGCGCAGAGATTGAAGCCGCACGCGAAGCCGAATTCTCTCTAGAAAACGCCGCGGCCTAACCTTACTTCGCTGCCGCAGCCGCGGGAATCACCACATAATCTTTGAAGTAGCTGGTCGAGTCCGTCTTTGACCACAGACCCACGCGTCCGCTGATCGGTGGACGCAGCACCGGATTGTTCTTCGGATAAAGGTCTGCATTCGGCGGCTGTCCGTTGCGGCCCGGGCCCGGCTCGCTGCCCAGCGTGTACTCCAGCGCTAGTTCGCCATCGAGCCACGCCTTAAAGCTTTCGCCGGCGACTTCCATCTTCAATTCATGCCACGCGTTTCGATCGAGCATGAACTTGTGGTTGCGGTCGCTGAACTTCACGCCGCGACGCATGCCGTTGTGGAACTCCCACAGCGCAACGTTGTTTTCCGTATCGTTGTAACGAACCGCGAGCCAGTCGCCATTCTCTTTCACGTTGAACAGGATCCCAGAGCAGCGGTCCGCATCGCCAGCCACCGTCTTGAACTTCATGCTGATCGTCCCGTTCGAGAACTCCTTCACATCGCGCGAGATCGCTACCGGGTAGTAAGCGAACTGTTTGGCGTTGTCCATGAGTTCTTCGTTGGAAGTGCCATACAGCTTCCGCGCGCTTTCCACGAGCAGCTTGCTCGGCGTGTCCTTGCTCGCCACCCACGGACGCCCATCGACCATGATGACCTTATCTTTATTCGGGCCATCCTGCGCGACCACCCACGTGCCCACCATCGGTTCAAAGGTCTTGGGCGAAGCTCCTGCCTTTTCTTTGGAGAGATCGACTTTGATCTCCTTCGGCCCGGCAGCCTTCTTGTCTTTCTTGTCCTTGGCAAATGCGCCCATCGAGAGGAGCAGGGCAAAGATCAACGCCACGTTTGTGGTGTTACGCGAGCAAAACCTCATCAACTTCTCCGGTGAAACATAAATGCCAGCGCGATCAGCGCCGGCCAGATTCCATAAAAGATTATCGCAGCAAAATGGGGCTGATTGGTGAGCGGGTACCCGCGATACTCCACTTCGCTCGACGTGGGCTGCACTCCGGCGAGTTCGAAGATATTCTCCAGTGCTGACTCAGCCGTGACCGCACGCGACACCGCGCGCTTGCCGCTAACGTCATACCAGATCTCTCCGTAATGCTCGTTCGATTGCTCGAACAATCCGATCGACGTCTGCGAGGTGTAACTGACGCGAAAATCACGAAGGGCGCGTTCCAGCTTGGCGACGACGCGTTTCTCGAAGTCAACCCGACGTGGGTCCTCCGGTGCAAGATGAACTTCAATCCGAACTGGCTGCTGGATCGACCGCAGCGCCTCTTCGTCTGCGACTGAGAAAGAGTTCATCCGGTTTTCGGATACATCCCAACTCGCGCGCGACTTCGCACCCACGACAGCGATCATGACGATCACCGCAACCAGCACCGCCGACTCGATCGTTCGCCGTCGCACCGGCTTCCAGGCATGACGCCAAATGGCCGCCAGTACCAGACATCCCGCGATGATCGCCGACGCCACCATCACGCCGCTACTCTTGATCAATCCGTGCTGGAAGTCGGCTGCGAGCGCTGTTGGTGTGAACTCCGCGAGTCGCGCCCAGATTCCACCGTGGATAGCCGCGATGAAATGCAATATCCACGTCCCCACCGTGATGGCGAGCGTGATGATCGCTGCCGTTGAAGGATGCTTCGCCAAGGTTGCCGCCGCGATGGCGATTGCGATCGTGAGCATCGCGTTCAACAAGTGTCCCGCGAATGCGCTCGCGAGCTCGGGCCCGTGAATGTGACCGCCAGCCGATCTCCAAAGGACTACCGCGATCAGGAACGGCAATGACGCGATCACCCACGCCACTAACGTCATCAAGGCCTTCGCGCGGACCTTGCTCAACTCCGGCAGTGGATGCTGCGCCTCTAGCTTGAATGCGCCGCTCTGGAAGTCCGCGCCCGCGAGTCGGATCACCACGAATGGAAAAAGAAAAACGGCAGCAAGCTCACCAGCGGAGAACGTCGGAGCCCATATCCCGATCAACGGTGAGAACGCTTCGCCAACTCCGAGGGCCGTACCGCCCATGCCGCTGGCCTCGGCGTATGTTCGCGCCGCGCTGATGAACGCCACTCCGGTCAGCGGCCCGATCGCCAGCAGCAAGAACCACCAGGCGCGTGAGGTCCAGAGCTCAGCCCATTCCTTTTTCAGCAAAACCGCCCACGCACGCATATTGCCCGGCGCGGCGGAAGGCGATGCCACCGACTCACGTGAGCGCAAGGAAGATCGCCTCCAGATCCGAAGAGAACACGCCCTTGGCCGCCTGCGCACGCGCTTGCTGCGTGAGTTCGTCGAGCGTCCCCTGCGCGACGATCTTTCCACCGCTGAGCAAAACGAAGCGATCGCACAGCCGCGCCGCGTCTGCGATCTGGTGGATGGAAAGCAGAAAGGTCTTACCGCGTTCACGATGCGCGCGGAACACCTTCTCCACCTCGCGGCTTTGTCGCAGGTCGAGTCCGTCGAATGGTTCGTCGATCATCACCAGCGCATGCGGCGCGAGTAGCCCCAGCGCAATGAGGAATCGCTTGCGCTGTCCTTTGGAGAGCACTCCGATGCGCGATTGCGCGAAGTCGGAAATCGCAAGTTCGCTCTCAACCTGCGAACGCATCTCGCGCGGCCCGCCAAACATGTCGAGGAAATATCCGATTCCCCAGCTGACCGTTTGCTCCGGCCAGGGCGAGATCGCGTCCGGGATATAGAAGAGGTCGCCGGAACCGTCTCGCTCCATCGCATCGACTGGCTGTAATCCCGCGACGCATTCGAGCAACGTTGTTTTGCCGGCCCCGTTCGGCCCGATGAGCCCGAGAATTTCGCCGCGTCGAACGTCAAAGCTTGCGTCATGCAGCGCGCGCATCCGTCCGAAGGACTTGGACAAACCTCGCACCTGCAACAGCGTCTCGCTCTGGAGGGCAGAATTCATGAGCGCAGCGAGCATAGCAAATGTCCGTAGTTCCCTCCCCACGTGTCACCCTGAGCGAGGGAATATTAGGCGCGGCGCGCAAAATCGCGCCGCATCCGCTTGTCAGGCGAGTGCTCTGTACGAGCCGCATCCTGAGCGAGCGCGGTTCTTGCGCGAGTCGAAGGAGCCCATCAGCGCCTAGCGCTCACCCACGAGCCCGAGTCGAAGGGCAATGCTCTTGCCGTTCGAAGCCAGCGCAAACCCTTCCGCGAGCTTCCGCGCTCACCTTCGAGCCACAAAGAGCGCCTTTAGGCGCAACACTGGCGAGTACCCTAAACGTGTCGGGGCACGACTTCAGTCGTGCCGTTAGCGCCAGCACCAGCCCGCCTCCTTGCGCCGCAGGCCGACGCGCAGCGAAGCGGAGCGTCAAGGAAAAAGCCCAGCGAAGCGGAGCGTCAAGGAAAATCCCAGCGGGCAAAGCGTCCAAAAAAGCATCCCCAATGTTCTATTTCTTCAAACCGTTCACACCGCCGCCGCGATACCCTAATCCCATGAAGCGCACTCTTATTGCACTCTTACTACTGATCACTCTTGCCTCGGCTCAGACCAAGCAAAAGGTCGCAGGCAAGGATCCTGACAAGACCGTCCCCGCCCCAGTGCGGCTCGACGACGAGCTCAAAGGTTTCCAGGCCCGCATCGCACGGGTCGGCGACAATATGTACGTCTCCGGACAGCCCTCGCAAGACGCGCTGCGCGAATTGAAGGCACGCGGGGTTACGACCATCGTCAACCTGCGCACACCGGAGGAGATGGCGAAGATCGGGTTCGACGAAGCCGAACTCGCCAAGTCGCTCGGCATGAAATACGTGTATCTGCCGGTGCGCGGCAACGAGAAGTTTCCCTACTCGCCAGACACGGTCACCAAATTCGCCGCGGCCATGAAAGAGGCCGACGGTGCCGTGCTACTCCACTGCACCGTGGGTTGGCGCGCCAGCCATCTCTGGACGGCGTACCTGATCCAAGAGCGTGGCATTCCGGTCGACAAGGCCCTCGAATCGGGCGAGGCCATCAACCTGATGGGGCATCATGTCGACGGCCGCCAGCCGGTCGAAGACTTTCTTGGCAAGGACTTGCCGGAGTTGCACAAGAAGTAGCCGTTTCACGAAAAAGCAAAAAAAACGATTTCGTAAGTTCGTGAAAAGAGCGAACTTGCGGGAATTTGTCCGCAAAATCGCAGAAACAAAGGCGGTTACGGGCATGTTTGCAGAAACAAAGGCGGTTAGCTCCTTTGTTTCGCCCTCGCGTATGTAAAAGATCGCGTTCGGACCTCCGTGTGGAGGCTCCTTCCAACGTATTCATTGAGCGTCCTAATTGTCAATGACAAAGATTTTACTATTGCAATAAGATATATTAACCAGTGATAGAGTGTGCTCGTGTATCGCCTGGTGATGTTCTCGTTCCTGGCTTGCGCTTCACTCGTTGCGCAAGAGGCCGCTCCTGAACAGCTAAAGGAGACAGCCTATTGCCTCATCTCTGACAAGCACGACTGGATAGCGGCACGCGGGAAACAAAGCGGTGCACTCCATCTAAAGTTTGTTGCCGAACCTGAGACTTCAACGGTCACCGTGATCGACGAGAGCAAGGAACTAGTCATCGATTTTCGGCGGATAGGTAAAAAGCAGTGGCAAGTGGTGAACAATGCGCGCTTCCAGGTCAGCAAGCGCGGAGTCGAGTACCCGGATCCGCCGCTGGGTGGAGTGTGGACGCAGGATCGCCTGAGCAAACGCGTGAAGACTGCGCTTGCAAGTAAAGCCTACATCTTGCGGATCGAGGACCTCCGAAAGCTAAGCGGAATCTCCTGCTCTAGCTACGCCGACCGCTAATGCCGCCCTGTCAGGGCTCACCTTCCGTGGCTCTCTAACCTAGGCCTTGCGGCCTAGGCTATTTCAATAGCGCCGCTTCGCGGCTCGCCGCCCAATCGCATCCGAGGTCCATGCAATGTTCCGCTCGGACGTGCCGAACCGTCGCGAATTTAAGGTGTTATATCTTTAAGAAATATACAATATCTTGTGGTTGACTTCAAGAGTTGCGGTCGGCTAGCTTGGAGTCATGGTGATGGATGACGAGAAGCTAGCGAGTGAACAGGCCAAGCAAGACCAGTTGCAGTACGCGTTGTGCTCGTGGGTGAAAGAGGACGGGACTGTGTGCGGAAGCCCGGCGCAGCGGGAATCAGAGTTGTGCTACCACCACGGTGAGCACAGAAGGCGCCGGCGGAAGATCTATATGTCCATGCTGGGCAAGGCAAAGGTGCTGGAGCCTTACATGAGCGGCGCCGCGGCGGGCAAGGATCCGGTCACGCATCGGGTGTTCGATGGCTTGTTCGCGGACTTACTGCATGAGTTGGCGTTGCCTCCGCTCGATTCGCCCGATGAAGTGAACGTGGCGCTTACGAACATCCTGCAAATGGTGGGGACGCAACAGGCGGACCCGAAGCTGACCAGGCAGATGCTGTATGCGTGCCGGGTAGCGGTGAGCAATCACCAGAATGCGATCCGGATGAAGTGGCGCGGGGTGAAGAAGCTGGACTTGAAGGAGGCGCAAAAGATCACCGTGGAAGAGACGGAAAAAATGGATTCCGCAAATGGATCTGAGGCGGGTCCGACGGTTGCAAGCGGCCAGGAAGACGTGAGCACCGAAAATCAAAACCAGATGCAGATTCCTCGCTACGCTCGGAATGACAACTCGTCAGTTGACGAGGCTGATGTGAAGAGTCCCGAAGGGACGACAGATGGTAGCCCGGCATGGAGCGAGACGAGCGGAAGCGAGGTCGAGCGGGAATGCCGGGAAAGCGAGACAACGGAGCCCCACCACTCTGCCGAAGGCGGGAGCGGAGACGAAGTCGAAGCGACGTTCACGAATGAAGAGATTGACTCGATGTATGCGGAGGCGGAAAAGGATTTGGGTGAGCCGGCTGCGTGTAAGCAAGAACCCGCGGGGCGGCGGGATGGTGCGGTCTACGAGGCACGCGAGCGGAAGGCAGCGGTGATCAACGCGGCCAAGGAAGCTGCGTATCTGGCTAGCGCGATGGCGAGGCAGGACGAGTTAGAGGAAAAGGCGGAGCACAGGAGGCAGATACAGAAGTTGCTGAAGGGAGAGCTGGTGGATTCCGAGAATCCAGCTAAGGTGAAAGGAATCACCATCTGAGACTCGAACCTGGGTTTACACTTTGCGCTTTCACGAAGATGAGGCAGCCTCTTTCAGGGCCTTACGGGGGGCGGACAACCCTCCAGAGGATTTAGAGTTCAGTGCTTATGATGGAACCAACACTCCAGGTGTCACGGTGGGCGAGATTGCAGCGGCGGGTAGGCGACTACGTACGGGAAATAACTGGCCGGCTACTCGAACTGACACATTCACCAGCCAGACTCAAAGAGTTTGAATATGTTGACCCGATCACAAATGAAACTGTTTACCTTTCAACGGGCTCGCGCTATTCAGTGTTGCACGTTGGCGAGAAACAGTTTTTCTTCAATCGTGTAACGGGAGCCTTCGATGGTACAGGCTGTCTACTTCAGGAGCGTGTTGCCGACGGGCTTGAACTCTTGGATTAACTGATATTCACGCTGAGTGCATTCCGCATCGGTGTTGAACGCTTCTGCAAAGAAGTGGGTGATTCCGGCGACGGGCGGGTTATTCAGATGCTGGCGCAAACGATCCCGCAAGTTGCCGGACTTCCCCACGTACAACACGGTGTAGCTGGTAAGCGTTTCGGGCTTCACGAGGCCATACACACCCTTGACTTCGCCAATCCCATCGATCCCAGCCGCACTGAAGAAGTACGGTCCGAACTTAAAAGGCATTCTCTCTTCCCTCCTTTCCGCCCATAAGTGAATCGCTCAAACTTGAAAACGAATGAGTGACCCCAGCATCATGAGACCATGGGCGAAAGAAAGGTGAAAGTAGCAAGAAAGTAACCCCTCGCTATCGAACAAGCTCCCAAACATCCGGCCGAGGGTCCCCAAAACCTTGCGAATCCGGCCCAAAGCCTTTATCCTTGTATTTTGGTCTTGTGAAGCCGCCGCGCGGTTAGGACTCATGCGCGGCTATCGTTTTTCTGGGCCGAAGTTAGGGGCCGCACATGTTCTTCAGCGTCAAGGATCTGGAACTTCAGAGGAAGGAATTTGATACCTCCTTCGCTCCTGGCGCCATCGACATCGGTTCCGAAGCGGTCCAAAAGGGTGACCTGAAGACCACCGGACGCGCCGAGCTGATCGAAGAGAACCACGGCGGCAAGAACATTGTTCAGGACATCCGGGTAGTGGGAGATTTCGCCACCCGCGTTGAGATGCCCTGCGCTCGCTGTCTGGAGCCGGTGGGCACGGACCTGAAACAGGATTTTGATCTGCTCTACCGGCCACTCTCCTCCCGCAAGGGACCAAAGGATGAAGTGGAGATCAATGAGGCCGAGAGCGAGATCGGGTATTACCAGGGTGAAGGCATCGCGCTCGAAGATGTGCTGAAGGAGCAGGTGATCCTGGCCCTGCCGCTGAAGAGCCTGTGTCGTGAAGATTGCAAGGGACTTTGCGCGGGCTGCGGCAAGAACCTGAACAACGGCAAGTGCGAGTGCGGCGAAAAGCCGACCGACCCTAGATGGGACGCGCTCGCCGGGCTGAAAGAAAAGTTGAAGAGTTAGCGAGCTTTGATGTACCGCCGGCGTCTCGCCGGCAGTGATGTGGGCGTCTCGCCCACATCCCGAGAAAATTTAGATCTGAGAGAAGGAAAGCACCATGGCAAATCCTAAACGTCGTCATTCCAAGGCACGCAGCAGCAAGCGTCGTGCGCATGATTTTCTGACCAGCAAGTCACTCTCTGAGTGCCCGAGCTGCCACGAGCGCAAGCTGCCGCATCGCGCTTGCCCGAAGTGCGGAACGTACAAGGGACGCGAAGTCGTCAACGTAGAAAAAGCAAGCTAAGCCTTTAGTTCCTGCTATTCTCTTGCGGTTGCGCACGGAGCGCGCGGCCGTTGGAGTCGCTGCTCCTGCAGCGGACGTTTTTTCGACAACCAATGCCCACCGTCATAGCGGTTGATGCCATGGGGTCTGACAAGGCCCCAAAGCCTGAAGTCGAAGGCGCAATCCTCGCTGCCAAGCATTACGACGTCCGCGTCCTCCTCGTAGGACGCGAAGAACAAGTGCGCGCCGAAATGGCGCACCATCCTTCTGCGCATCATCTTCCCATTGAGATCGTTCACGCCAGCGAAGTCATCGGCATGGACGAAAAAGCCGCACAAGCTGTCCGCTCCAAGCGCGATTCTTCGATGCGCGTGGGATTGAGACTCGTCCGTGAAGGTCAAGCAGCAGGGTTCGTTACCGCCGGAAATACCGGCGCATGTATGGCGACAGCCAAGATGGTGCTTGGCACGCTGCCGCATGTCGATCGGCCAGCGCTCGCAGCCGTCTTCCCTACCTCCAAAGGCACTGCATCTGTGCTCGTCGACGTTGGTGCAAACGTCGATTGCAAGCCGCAGAACCTCGAACAGTTCGCCGTGATGGGCGAAGTTTATTACCGGAACATCTTTGACGTTGCTCGCCCGAGCGTGGGCCTGCTCTCCGTTGGTGAAGAAGAAGGCAAAGGCAACGAACTCACGAAGGAAGCGTATCCGCTGCTGAAAGAGTTGCCGATCAACTTCGTGGGCAACGTAGAAGGCCGCGACCTCTACAACGGCAACGTCGATGTCATCGTGTGCGACGGTTTTGTCGGCAACGTAGCTTTGAAAGTCAGCGAAGGGTTGGTCGAAGCTGTGCGATTCCTGCTGAAGGAATCGCTGAAGTCCACGGTGTCATCGCAAGTGGGATTCCTGCTCAGCAAAAAGGCATTTGCAGACTTCAAGAAGCGGCTCGACTACTCCGAATATGGTGGCGCACCGCTACTCGGCGTGAAAGGCGTATGCATCATCGGACACGGCTCCTCGAACGCGAACGCCATCAAGAATGCAATCCGCGTAGCCGCACAGTCAGCAGACACGAAGATCAACGCTAAGATCGAACAAGAGATCCATCACAAACGGGCCCACGCACACTAATCCACCAGGCCAAACTCATGAGCAAGAAGATCGCATTCCTCTTTCCCGGACAAGGTTCCCAAGCCGTCGGCATGGGCAAAGACCTGGCTGACAACTTCCCTGTCGCGCGTCAGACGTTTGAAGAAGCTGACGACGCGCTCGGCTACAAGCTATCTGACCTGTGCTTCAACGGTCCCGAAGACAAGCTGAAGATGACGGAGATCACGCAGCCAGCGATCCTCACGGTCTCGACCGCCGCATTCCGTGTGCTCAAAGAAAAAGGAATAGCCCCCGAGTTCGTTGCCGGACACTCTCTTGGTGAATACTCTGCTCACGTGGCTGCTGGAACCTTGAGCTTCGCCGATGCGGTGAAGACGGTTCGCAATCGCGGCAAATACATGCAAGAAGCTGTCCCCGCAGGACAAGGCGCAATGGCTGCAATCCTTGGCATGGAGTTGGCGGCGCTCGAAGACGTCTGCCGAGAAGCTGCGCAAGGCGAAGTGGTGTGGCCGGCGAACATCAACTCGCCGAACCAGATCGTCATCTCGGGCTCGCAAGCAGCGGTGGAACGCGCGAATTCGCTGGCAAAATCCAAAGGCGCGAAGCGCGCCATCATGCTGCCGGTAAGCGCACCTTTCCATTGCGCGCTCATGCAGCCGGCTCAGGACGCACTCGAGAAAGATCTGAACGCGCTCATGTTCAATGATCCCTCCGTTCCGGTCGCGAAGAACATTGACGGCAAGCTTACGCGTAGCGGCTCAGACGCACGAGCAGCGCTCGTAAAGCAAGTCACGGGAGCAGTGCAGTGGGTGCGATGTGTACGCACGCTGCTCGCCGAAGGCGCAAATGTGTTTGTCGAGGTCGGGCCAGGCAAAGTGCTGTGCGGACTGGTCGGACAGATTGAGAAGCCTGCTGCTTGCGCCAACATGGAAAACTCGGAGACGCTCGAAAAGGCTTTGGCAGCGATCAGCGCCTAGTTGCGAGCTCCTATTTCGACGCCACCCTTGCCGCCTTGGATTTCGGTGGTGTACCACCCAACGTCACCGCAAGATTGCCCAGCGCCTTCGTCCAGTAGTTCTTCATGCGCTCGATGTCTTTCTCGCCTTTGAGCTTCATGTGGTCGACAACGACCTGCGTCTTGTCCGCGCCCTTCGGCGTGAGGCGCACTTCCATGTTGCTTCCGCCGCTGACACCGAAGCGTAGGGTTTTGTACGGCGTGCACTTGCGTTGCTCGAGCTTGCAGTTCAACCAACTGAGACGCTTCTTCTCGTTGGCCCACATCTCATAGATCTGTTTCGCGGGCGCAGCGATGGTCACGCTCTTGCCGGTGCTGAAGTTGCCGTTGCAATCTTCGCCCACGATGCGCAGGCCGCGTTCTTGTTCGTAGCCGACGGCGATCATCTGGCACCACCAGCCGGGAACTTTGTGCTTCTCGTAAAGAAGCGTGGCGATCTCGGTGTGGTTGAGTTTCTTCGCGCCCTCTTTGTCGAGGATCTTGAACCACGAAGCCCAGTCTTTGCCGGACTTTTGAATAAGGGTTTCGTCTTTTACGCGGACTTGGTTCTTGCCGGCCATAGGGCACCTCTGGGAATAGCTAATCTAGTCGCGTGAGGGTGCGGAGTAAACAAGGTTTTATTCGACCATCCTGCCGAACCGCTTTGCCGCGATCAGCAACACGGTCACGCCCATCACAAAGAGGATCAAGCCGTTGAGCCAGAGCTGTTGCAATCCTGCGCCGCGCAGGATGATGCCGCGGAAGGTGTCAATCATGTATGTGGCCGGCACGAAGCAGCTCAGGATGTAGAAGAACAGCGGCATGTTGTGGCGCGGGAAGACGTAGCCGGAAAGAAAGATGGTCGGGAGCATGATGCTCATCGACGATTGCAGCGCTTCGGCCTGGCTGTTTGCCTTCGCGGAGATCAACATCCCCAGAGCCAGGTTCACGAATAGATAAGACATGGCGAGGAAGAACAGGACGAACACGCTGCCGTGGATGGGTACTTTGAATGCCGTGCGCATGAATAGCAGCAACACCGCCAGTTCGATCAGCGCCATGAGGAAGTAAGGCATGATCTTGCCGCCCATCAGGCCGAGAGGTTTCACCGGCGTCACAAGGAGTTGTTCGAGCGTGCCCCGTTCTTTTTCACGCACCACACTGAACGCAGTGAGCATGGTAGTGATCATCATGAGCAGCACGGCGATCAGGCCAGGCAAAAAGAAATTCGGCGAGCGTGAATCTGGATTGAACATCACCTTCGGACGGATCTCGACTGCGGGCTGCGCATTCGGCGGCAACATGCGACGCAAAGATTCATCAAGACCGATGCTGGCAGCGACGGTCATTGCTTGGCCGGCGACGGACGAATCTGAACCATCGACCATGACCAACACCTGCGCGGAGTCGCCTTTCACCAGATCGCGATCGAAGTCGTAAGGGATCTTCACTCCCACACGCGCGCGCCCGGCGATCATCTCTTCGTTCAGTTCTTTGTCAGTGTGAACGTACTTGTAGATCTTGAAGGTGTCTGAATTCTTAAAGCGGTCGAGCAATGCGCGGCTGGCGGAGCTTCCGCCAACATTCGACGACTCCATGATGCCGCTTTGATCGTAGACCACAGTCGCGACCTGGCGGACATTGGTGTCAATGGCAGCGCCGAGGATCACCATCTCCAGGATGGGAACGAAGAGCGCGAACATCATGGCCATGGAGTCGCGGCGCATGTGCTTCACTTCTTTGTAGAAGACGGCGGTGAATCCGCGGAAGACGTTACCCACGCGACACCCCTTGCTCCGGCCCAACTTCCTGCTGCTTGCGCAGGGTGAGTTCCACGAACACGTCTTCGAGATCGGGCACGAGCGGACGGATCTCTTCCACCTCCACGCCTTGCTTGCGCAGTTCTTCCGAAAATTCTTCGGCGGAGATGTTCTCGTCCACCAGCGCGTGGATGCTGCGTCCAAAGATGGTGGCGTTACGAAGCGCTTTCACCTGCCGCGCTTTACGAAGTGCGGACGTGACTTGCTTCGTGCTGACTTCAAAGCGCTTCGTTCCCGGCGGCGAAGCTTCCGGTAACTCGCGCAGCGTATCCGGCGTGCCGTTAGCGATGAGCTGTCCGTAATAGATATAGGCAAGATTGCTGCAGCGTTCCGCTTCGTCCATGTAATGCGTGGTGACGAAGAACGTGATGCCCTGACCCGACAGTTCGAAGAGCAGGTCCCAAAGTTTGCGGCGCGCGACAGGATCGATGCCAGCCGTCGGCTCGTCGAGATAAAGGATCTTCGGCTCGTGCAGCATTGCGCTGCCGAGGGCAAGCCGCTGGCGCCATCCGCCGCTGAGCTGTCCGGCAAGCCGGTCGAGATAAGGGCCAAGCGCGTTGCGCTCGACGGTCTCGTCGATCTTCTTCGTCAGCACCTCGCCGCGCAGGCCATAGATGCGTCCGAAGAAATACAAATTCTCGGCGACGGTGAGATCGTCATACAAACTGAACTTCTGGCTCATGTAGCCGATGCGGCGGCGGACCTCTTCTGGATCCTTCTTTACGTCCACGCCATCTACCCAGGCTTCACCAGAAGTGATGGGAAGGATGCCGGTGAGCATCTTGATGACGGTGGTTTTGCCAGAGCCGTTCGGCCCGAGAAAACCAAAGACTTCGCCGCGTTCGACGGTGATGTTCACCTTGTCGACAGCGGTGAAGTTACCGAAGCGCTTGGTAATGTCCTTGGTCTGGATGGCGATGTCAGCAGAAGGAGACATTACTTCGCCTCACTCTTATTTCCATCAAGGAATTCACTTCCGCATTGATGCCAGGACGCAACTTGTTATCGCGATTCTGCACACGCAGCTTCACGCCCACGACCTGGTGCTCGCGCTCCTCTTTCGTCTGCACGTTACGAGGAAGGAATTCTGTCTGCTGGCGGATCTGCTCGACCTTGGCGTCAAACGGCTGATTGGGGAAGGCGTCGATCGTGACCTTCGCGTCTTGCCCGACTGCAACGTGCCCTATCTGGTCTTGCGGCACGTACACCATGACGAAGAGCTGGTCAGACCTTTCCAGCACAGTGGGATCCGAAGCTTGGAATTCACGTGACTTGAAGTCGCGGC
>JADMIO011107759.1_pt1 | contig 39927 bp, 34 predicted proteins | sample 8958161 | NCBI WGS metagenome assembly JADMIO01 (sample SAMN16585339, study PRJNA669376) | soil metagenome | isolation source: Crop rotation soil | place: USA: Cullars Rotation, Alabama | collected 2011
GCCGCGACTTCAAGTCACGTGAATTCCAAGCTTCGGATCCCACTGTGCTGGAAAGACGCACGTGGTCGGCCTCGGGCGGCACCTGGATCGGATGCGGGGGAGCCTGCAGGGGGTGGGGATCGGGTTCGACCCCGCGGGGCTGGAGCGGTCCACCTACGAGCTGCTCGCGGCCAATCGGATGGCGGATGCGTTCATCTACTGGCAGGTCACGCGGGGGACGCCGGGCCCGGCGGACCCACCCCGGACACGGATCCCGCGCCCCGGGATGACGCCGACGGTCTTCGGGTACTGCTCGCCGCAGCCGCCGCTGGCGGCGTTCGAGGCGCCGCCGCGCCGGTCGGCGGTCACGCTGGAGGACATCCGCTGGTTGATGGGGCACATCAAGACGACGTCGCTTTTGGGCAACGTGATGCTGACGATGGCGGCGGACGCGGCCGGCGGTGAGGATGCCGTGTTCGTACGGGGCGGGCTGGTGGCGGAGGGAACGGCGACGAACGTGATGCTGGCGGTGCGCGGCGCGGGGGGGAGGACCGAGGTCGTGACCCCGTCGCTGGACAGCGTTCCGATCCTCGCGGGGGTGACCCGCGCGATCCTGCTGGCGGCGGCGCCGGGGATCGTGGAGCGGCCGGTGTGGGCTTGGGAGCTGCGGGAGGCGAGCGAGGTCATGCTGGTGGGGACGACCACGATGGTGACGTCGGTCGTCCGGCTCGACGGTCGGCCGGTGGGCGGCGGGGAGCCGGGGCCGGAGGCGCAGCGGCTGCTTGCGGCGCTGCTCGCGGCGATCCGGAAGGAGGGGGGGGGATGATCGAGGTCGCGGGGAAGCGTGTGACGGTCATGGGGCTGGGGCGGTTCGGCGGCGGCGTGGGCGTCACCCGTTGGCTGGGCGCGCAGGGGGCCGAGGTGCTGGTCACGGATGTTTCGCCCGCGGAGGACCTGTCGGAGTCGGTCGCATCGATCGACGACCTGGTGCGCTGCGGCGCGGTCACACTGCGGCTCGGTGGGCACAACGTCAGCGACTTCACGACCACGGACCTCGTGATCGCGAACCCGGCGGTGCCCCGGCCGTGGGAGAACCGGTTCCTGCGGGCCGCGGAGGCGGCGGGTGTGCCCATCACGACCGAGATCGGGCTGGTCATCGAGCGGCTGCCGAGCCGCGACCGGACGATCGGGGTCACGGGGTCGGTGGGGAAGAGCACGACGGCGGCGATGATTGCGCACGCGCTGGGCGAGGTGGCCGGCGCCGGCGGCGTCGTGCTCGGTGGGAACATCGGCGGGTCGCTGCTGGGCCGGCTCGGAGATGGGGAGGGCGCCATCGGCCCGGAGACATGGGTGGTGTTGGAGCTTTCGAGCGCGATGCTGCACTGGATCGAGCGGGGCGCGGTCGCGGGCGGCGGGGGCTGGTCGCCTCACATCGCGGTGGTGACCAACCTGGCGCCGAATCACCTCGACTGGCACGGGACGCTGGAGCACTACACGGCGAGCAAGCAGCACCTGCTCCGGCACCAGCGGCCGGGGGACACGGCGGTGCTGGGGCGGAGCGTGCTGGAGTGGCGAGGGATCACTCCGGGCGCGACGGTGGAGATCGACCCCGCGGGCTTCGGTGGCGAGCTCGGAGTGCCGGGGGGGCACAACCGGGCGAACGCTTCGGCGGCGCTGCTGGCGTGCCGGGCGTGCGGGCCAATGGCGAGCGAGGGGCGGATCAGCGCGGCGCTCCGCACGTTCCCGGGCCTGGCGCACCGGCTGCAACTGATCGCGGAGCACGCCGGGATTCGGTTCTACAACGACTCAAAGTCCACCACGCCGGATGCCACGCTGCGAGCGATCGAGGCGATCGCGGCGATGCCGGGGATGGGCGCCGGCCGCGTGCACCTGATCGCGGGGGGGTACGACAAGGGGATCGACCTGGGGCCGATCGCCGCGGGTGCGGGCGGGCTGGCGTGCACGTACACGGTGGGGCAGACGGGCGCGGCGCTGACGACGGCGATCCGGGCGAAGGGCGGGACGGCGGAGTTCGCCCAGACGGTTGAGGATGCGGTAAGGGCGGCGATGCCGCGGCTGCGGGGGGGCGATGCGTTGTTGCTGAGCCCCGGCTGCGCATCGTGGGACCAGTTCACCAACTTTGAGGCGCGGGGCGAGCTCTTCATCCGCTGCGTGCGGGACGGGCTGGCGCCCATTGCGGCCTCGGCAGGAGCACGGCAATGAGACGCTTGGCCGACCGTGGCGCCTGGCCCAGGCTGGCGCTGGTTGTGACGGTGGCAGCTGCGGGGTGCGCGGAGCGTTCCAAGCCGCGGCCGGCAGGCGCGGAGGCGCCGCCGACGCCGGGGCCTGCGCCCGCGGGCGAGGCCGCGCCGGCTGCGCCGGCCCCACAGCCGAGCGCCGGGCTGCGCGAGGTGTTCCCGCACGTTCGCGTTGATGCGGGGGCGCGAGTGGTCGAGTTCGATGCGCGGGTGGAGTGGGAGTTCCACGACCCTCAGACACCGCTGACGTACTTGGAGGTCGTTGTCTGCACGCCCAACACCAAGGAGCACGAGTCCCTGCTGGTGACGCGGGCGAAGCCGTCGGAGGTGCACGCGGCGCTGCTGCTCATCGGGCTCGAGCCGGGCGTTCCGGGGCGGTTCGTGCAGGAGGGAGATTTGATCCGAGGGGTGGACCCGACCGGCCCGCCGGTGGAGGTGACGTTCGTGGTGCAGGGCTCCGGGGGCGCGGCGACCACGGCGGACCCGCGGGACTGGATCGTGAACGAGAAGACCGGCGAGCGGTTCGCACCACCGGCGCCGGATGGGAAGCGCCCGACGTGGGTGTTCGCCGGCTCGCGGGTCGCGACGCTCGACATCGGGCAGGGGCCTCGGGAGTATTACGTCGGGGACCTGGATTCGGGGACGCTGATCGGGCTGGCGACCTTCGGCACCGAGACCGTGGGGTGGAGCACCACGATGAGCCCGGACTCGGGCATCGAGACGCCGCAGTGGATCGCCAAGAACGCCGCGGTGCCGGCGATGGGCACGGACGTGGTGGTGCGGATCCGCCCGATGAGCCGGTAGAAGGGTTTAGGGGCGGTATTGGATGGGGAGGTCGGCGCTCTGCCCGCGCGGGTCCATGACCGTGATGGTGAGCCGGCGGCCGTTGGCGAACCCCAGCTCGGCGAGAGACAGCAGCAGGTCGTTGGTGCTCTGGATGCGGCGGTCGTTCACGCGGGTGATGACGAGGCCGGGCGCGAGGCCGGCGGACTGGGCCTGCGAGCCTTCGATGACACCCTTGATGACGAGGCCCTCGTCGCTCTCCTCGGCGGCAACGAGGCCGAACTGCCGGGCGGCGACGGCGGCGTCCATCATGCCGACCTCGGTCGCGCTCTGGTTCGCCAGCGTCACGGGGAGCTCCAGCGTCTGGCCCTGACGCCACACCTTCATGGTGGTTTTCTGGCCAGGGCGGTTCACGCTGATCAGCGAGCGCAGCACGGGAAGGTCGGCGACGGGCTTGCCGGCGAACTCAAGGATGATGTCGTTCGCGTGGAGCCCGGCCTGGTCGGCGGGGCCGCCGGGCTCGACGCCGATGACAACCACGCCGGGTCCGACGTAGTTCATCCGAGAGCGGGCGATCGCCTGGGATGCAGAGTCGCCGTGGTTGATGCCCAGGTAGCCGCGGGCGACCGAGCCCTGGGAGATGAGCTGGTCCACGACGGACTCGATGGTGGCGAGGGGGATGGCGAAGCTGATGCCGGAGGACTGGCCCGACTCGGGCTCGCCCTGTGGGGAGCGGCCGGTGGCGATCGCGACGTTCATGCCGACGACCCGGCCCTTGATGTCCACCAAAGGGCCGCCGGAGTTGCCGGGGTTGACGGCCGCGTCGGTCTGGATGAAGTTGGTGTATCCGCCGCCAGGGGCGGCGTCGATGACGGCGCGAGGGTCGCGCCCGAGGCCGGAGACGATCCCCTCGCTCATGGAGAACTTGAAACCGAAGGGGGATCCGAAGGCGTAGACGCGGTCGCCCTGGCTGACGTCAACGCCGGTGGCTCGGGAGGCAGGGAAGAGGCCCTCGCTGGTGCGGACCTTGATCACGGCGATGTCGGTGCTCTGATCCACGCCGATCACGTCCGCGGGGACACGCCGGCCGTCGTAGAGCTGAACGACGAGGCCCGGGGCGCCGGAGACGACGTGGGCGTTGGTCACGATGTGGCCGGCGCCGTCGTAGACCCAGCCGGAGCCCTGCGCGACCATGACGCTGCGGGCGCCGCGGGCGCGCTGGAAGTCCCACTGGATGTGCACGACCGACGGCTCGACGGACTTGGCGATATTGCGGACGGCGGCGTTGATGCGTTCGAGGATGTCGTCCGGGTCCAGTTCGGCCCGGGCGAGGGTGATCCTGGCCTGGGTATTCGCGAAGCTGATGCGACGGACCGCCGCGGGGGCCGCCAGCAGGGTCACGAGGACTGTGATGAGCACGACGAACGCCGGTCCGAAAGATGTGAATCGACGCATGCGGGCGCTCCCTGCTGGTTACCCACGCTGCAAGCCGCGAGTTGGTTCGGGCTCGGCGTGCCGGGCCGGCGGGGAGCCGGCGCTGTTCTTGGTTTCGTTTTCGGTTGGTGAAGTGGCGATGCCGTTCGTGGTTCGCCGGTGCGGCGGCGGTTCGGAGGCGAGGCGTTCCGCCTCTCCCGGCTTCATCCGGTAGCCCTGGCCCCCGATGTCACGCCGGGCGACGCGCCGGACCCACTCGGCCGCGGCCTCGGTGATCGCGGGGCCCAGCCGGGCGGTCGGTTCGGCGAAGCGTGGCGGGCGATCGGTCATGCCCAGGAGATCCTGGAGCACGAGGACCTGGCCGTGGCAGGCGGGCCCGGCGCCAATCCCGATCAGCGGGACGCGGGTCGATCGGAGGACCTCGGCGGTGACCTCCTCGGGCACGGCCTCGATCAGCAACATCTGGCACCCGGCCTGCTCGAGGGCAATGGCGTCGGCGATGATCCGGCGGGCGGCATCGGCGGTGCGGCCGGCCGCGGCGTACCCGCCGGTGATTGCGGCCTGCTGCGGCTTGCTGCCAACGTGCCCGCAGACGGGGACACCGGCGCGGACCATGGCGGCGATGCGGTCGGCCATGGTGGCGTCCGCCTCGATCTTGACGATGTCGGCGAGGCCCTCGGTGAGAAAGCGGCCCGCGTTGCGGATGGCCTCGGCCTCGTCGGGCTGGTAGCTCATGAAGGGCATGTCGCCCATGACCAGCCGCGTGGGGGCGCCGCGCTTCACGCCCGCGGTGAGGGCGAGCAGGACCTCCAGCGGCATATCGATGGTGCGCTCGAACCCGAGGACCATCTCGGCCGCGGTATCGCCGACGAGCAGCACCGGCACGTCCGCTCGCTCCAGCCATCGGGCGGTGGCGGCGTCGTAGCACGTCAGGCAGGCGAAGGCCTCGCCGTCGGCGGCCATGCGTTCCAGCGTCTGGATGGTCACGCGGGGGCGCGCGGACCCGGGCGGCGGCGCACCGGCGGGTAAGGGTTCGGTGGGCATCGGCTAACTCTATGACGCCTGCGGGGAGGACTTTATTGCTCCGGGCACCCGGGGGTCGGATGGGCCGGCCGGTGAAACGGTACCATCCTCCGATGCAGCGGGTGCGGGTCCCTGAACTGATGGATGACCCGGCGATCCCTCGTGATGAGCTGGACCGGTCGCTCCGCTACATCCGGGTCGTCAACCGTCGGTTCGGGGGAGCGTGGGGGCTCATCAGGCATCTGCGGGAGTGGTCGGCGCGGTGGCCCAAGGGGCGGCCGATCACGCTCCTGGATCTGGGGACGGGGTCGGCCGACATCCCGGTGGCGGTGCGGGAATGGGGCGTGGGGCGGGGCTTCGACATTCGAGTCACGGGCGTGGATGTGCACGAGACCACGCTGGACCTGGCGAGGGCCCACGTGCAGTCCGCGGGGGCCGAGGAGATCTCGCTGGTTCGGGGGGACGCCTTGGGGCTGATGGACCAGTTCGCGCCCGAGTCGTTCGATTACGTCCATGCGGGCATGTTCCTGCATCACCTGTCCCCGATCGAGGTGCTCACGGTGCTGCGGATCATGGACCGGCTCGGGCGGGCGGGGCTGGTGTGGAACGACCTGGTGCGATCGCGGCTGGTGAATGCCGTGCTCGGGGTGGCGCTGGTGGGTCAGCCGCACATCGTGAAGCACGATGCCCGCGTGAGCGTGCGTGCAGGGTTCACTCGGAGCGAGGTGCTGGATGCGGCGCGGCGGGTGGGGATTTCGTACGCGACGTACCGGCGGCTGATGGTCTACCGCTTCACTCTCGCCGGGGAGCGACGGGGGGCCTGACCGACGCCCCTACGCTGACGCCGTGGGACGTGTGCTCATCATCGGCGGTGGCCCTGCGGGGTCGGCGGCGGCGATCGGACTCGGCGCGGCCGGGGCGGAAGTCACGGTTGTCGAGGCGAGGGCCTTCCCTCGGGCGAAGGTGTGCGGGGAGTTCATCTCGCCGGGCGCGACCGGGGTGCTCGAGGCGCTGCTGCCGCCCGGCGAACTGCGATCCGCCGGCGCGCGGCGGGTCACGGAGTTGGTTCTCGAGCGCGGCGACCGCTCGCGATCGTGGGGGATGCCGACCGCGGCGTGGACTCTGAGCCGGGGCGAGCTGGACCGCCGGCTGCTGGATCGGGCGCGGCAGGCAGGAGCCGAGGTCCTGCAACCGTGCCGAGCGGCGGGCGTGGAGTACGGGCAAGGAGAGGTGTGCGTGACGCTCGGGCATGGAGCGACGATCCGCGCCGACCTGGTGATCCATGGCGACGGGATCGGCCGCCATGATCCGGCCGGCCCCACGCCGAACCGGCCGGGGGTCGTCGCGCTCAAGTGCCACTTCCGGCCGCCAGCGAGCATGGCGCTGGATGGGATACGCATGCGGAGCGGGCCGGGGGCGTACCTGGGAACAGTGCGGGTGGAAGATGGCTCCGCAACGTGCGCGCTGGTCACGAGGCGGTCGTGCCTGCGGCGGTGCGGCGGAAGCCCCGATCGCCTCGTGGGCGAACTGTGGCCGGAGTACCGGCCTGCGTGGCGCCATGGTGATTGGCTCGCGTGCGGCGTGCCGGGATCGGGGTACATCCGCCCGGGGCATGTGAGGTCGTTCCGGATCGGGAATGCCGCGGCCGCGGTCGAGCCGGTCGGCGGGGAGGGCATCGGCCTGGCGCTCTGGTCTGGGGCGCTGCTCGCGCAGATGCTCGGGCGTGGGCCTTGGACGCGCGGAAGCCTGGTCGAGGTCCACTCCCGGTTTCAGCGGTGCTACCGCGATCGGCTGCGGGTGAGGAGACCGGCGTGCCGGGTCGCCGCGGCGGCGCTGATGCGACCCGCGTTGGTCGGCGCGGCCTGGCCGGCGTTGGGCGTGCCCTCTCTCACCATCCGTCCCTGGTACGGGCTTACAGGGAAGCCGCTTACGGGGACCCCTTAGCCTCAGGGGGACCGGCCGCGCCGGCCCGGGTTTCGCCCGCGGCTGGTCGCGCTGGACCCCTTCCGCTCCGGGCCGCGGGTCGTGGTTGCCCGGCCCCGCACGGCGCGCTTGGTTCGGGGGCGTGGCCCGGTCGGGCCTCGCACCGGCGCGAAGGGGGGCTGGGAGTCGGCCGCGCCCTTCCGCACCTTCGCGGTGGCGCCGCGGGCATGATGATGGCTGCCGGCGCCGACGCCGAGCAGGTCCCTCGTCGCGGCGAGGACCTCGGCCACGTGACCGCGCAACCGCACGCGGTCCCAGCGCCGCTGGACGATGCCGTCGGCATCGATGAGGTAGGTGGTCCGAGTGACGCCCATGAAGGTCCGGCCGTACATCGACTTGGAGGCCCAGGCACCGTAGCGGTGCGCGACCGCCGGTCGGCCCTGTGAGTCGGCCTCATCAACGAGCAGCGGAAAATCGAGAGCGTGCCGCTGGGCGAAGCGGTTGTGAGAATCGGCGCTGCCCGGGCCGACCGCCACCAAGGCCGCCTTGATCTTGCTGAAATCCGGGTGATGGTCGCGGAACTGGCACGCCTGGGTGGTGCACGCGGAGGAGTCGTCCTTGGGGTAGAAGTACAGGACCAGCACGCGGCCGCGGAAGTCCTTGAGCGCCCGCGACTTGCCCACCTGGTCCTTGAGCTCGAAGGCCGGGGCGGGCTCGTCCTGATTGACCAGCGGCATTTGGGCTCTCCCGTGGGGATCGGGCGTGCGCCACTGTAGCCGTGGAGGGAGGCGGGCTTCGAATAGCGGGTTCTAGCTCGCAATCCACCCGGCGATCATGAAGGCGATCGCGGCGCCGAGGAGCACGGCCACGACGAGGGCGCGGCGGAGTTCTGCCTCCCGCGCCCGCTTCGTAGAGCCGGCCGGGATGAGCGTGAGCCGGCCGCCGACACCGCTGCCGAGCGACCCCTCGCCCGAGCGGGCGCCGTCCTGGACGATGGCGATGACGAGGTTGGCATCGAACGGCCGCAGGCCCAAGCCGGAGGCCGACTGGATAAGGCGACGACGGGCATCGGGGCTCAGCACCGCCGCACGGCCCCCCTGCAGCTCCCCGGAGACCCGCACGGCGAGGATCCAGCGGGCGTCGAAGGGCGAGATGGCGGCCGAGGCGGTGTTGGCCCGGCGGACCTGCTCGGCGGCGGTGGCGGTGTTGCGACGCGGCCACGCGGGGCGCGCGGATGCACCATCGCCGGTGACCAGACGCAACGTCGAGTTGGATCGTGACCGCTCCATCGGTGCGGGTGACCATCCAGGCATTCCGCGTGCCATTCCCGCGTGCCCCTGGGCCCGCTGCTGGGGCCGCACGATGCTACTCTGCCCCGCGGCCCACAGAGCCGCGGCGCGGACGAATATGGGATGGCCATGACTCACGACGGCTCGAGCACTTCCGATAACTCGGCCGCGGAGGGCGAGTCCGGCGCTTCGCCGATGACGGCCCCGCTGCCGACGGTGCCCACGGGGTTATCGCGCGACGAGATCCGGGCACGGCTGGACGCCGCGGCCAGGCGCGGGCGGCTGCCGGGCTTCAGTACGGCGACGGGCGATGCGGCGTTCCTGATCCGCGACATCGGCCGGCCGTGCGAGAGCGAGTTGCTCGCGGACCTTCAGCCGTCGGCCGGCGGGCCGGGTGCCGAGGTACGGTTCCGGCTTCGGCTGCGGCCGCTGATGCCGGCGGTCTACGTGGTGGTGCTGGTGCTGACGGTCTGGCCCGGGGTGTGGTTCATGGAATCGTTCCTAGGGCTGTTCCCCGGGTCGGCGGGGTGGATGTGGTCAGGGTGGTGGTACATCCCGCTGACGGTGCTGTCGGCGCCGTTCGCGATGCGATCGGTGCTGCGGACGTCGCGCGCGACCGCCCGGGAGGATGCGGAGAAGTTGATCGCGGTGGTGGCGGGGGAGCTCGGGTCGGCGGCGGCCGCTCAGCCGACGCCGAGGTAGGCCTTGCGAACGTTGTCGTTGCGCTCGAGGTTGCGCCCCGTGTCGCTCATGGCGATGCGGCCGACCTCGAGCACATAGCCGAAGTGCGCGATGCTCAGGGCCATGTGCGCGTTCTGCTCCACCAACAGGATGGTCGTGCCCGAGGCGTTGATGTCACGGATGATGCGGAAGATCGTCTGCACGATCTGCGGCGCCAGGCCCAGCGAGGGCTCATCAAGGAGGAGCAGGCGCGGACGGGCGAGCAGCGCGCGGGCGATGGCGAGCATCTGCTGCTCGCCGCCGGAGAGGGTGCCGGCGTTCTGCTTCAGCCGCTCCCGCAGCCGGGGGAAGAGGTCCAGCGACTTCTCGCGATCGCGGGCGATGGCTACGGCATCCCGCCGTGCGAAGGCGCCAAGGTCGAGGTTCTCGGCGACCGTGAGGTTGGCAAAGATGCCGCGGCCCTCGGGGGCCTGCGCGACGCCCATGCGGACGATCTCGTGGGGGGCGACGCCGGTGATCGGCCGACCGTCGAACACGACGGAGCCCGCGGAGGGCCGGAGCAGGCCTGAGATGGCGCGGAGCGTGGTGGACTTCCCGGCTCCGTTGGCGCCGATGAGCGTGACGATCTGGCCCGCCTCGACGCGCAGGTCGATGCCGTGCAGCGCGTGGATAGCGCCGTAGTGCACGTTCAGGCCGCTGACTTCGAGGAGCGCCACGCTACGCCTCCCCGCCGTTCGCGGCCGCGGCCTCGGGGGCGCCGAGGTACGCCTCGATGACCTTGGGGTCCTTCTGGATCCGTTCCGGAGGACCCTCGGCGATGATGACGCCGTGGTCCAGCACGGTGATCCGCGCACAGATGTCCATCACAACGCCCATGTCGTGCTCGATGAGGAGCACCGTGAGGCCGTGGCGTGAGACGAGCGAACGGATCAGGGACCGGAGGGCCACTTTCTCCTGCGGGTTCATGCCGGCGGCGGGCTCGTCGAGGAGCAAGACCTTTGGATCGGTCGCCATCGCGCGGGCGATCTCGAGGCGGCGCTGGTCGCCGTAGGGCAGGTTGCGGGCCTGCTCCAGTTCCCGCTCGGCCAGGTCGAACATGGCCAGAAGGCTGCGGGCCCGCTCCGTCATCGCTCGGGACTCGCCACAGTGGAACGGGCTGCGGACCACGGCGCCGAACATCGTCTGCCGCGACCGGAGGTGGCAGGCGATGCGGACGTTGTCGAGCACGGAAAGATCTGGGAAGAGGCGGATGTTCTGGAACGTGCGGGCGAGGCCCGCGCCGGCGATCTGGTGCGGCCGCAGGCCGGTGAGCGCTTGGCCGGCCAGATGGATGGTTCCGGTCTGCGGCCGGTAGACCCCCGTGAGCAGGTTGAAGACGGTGGTCTTGCCCGCGCCGTTGGGCCCGATCAGGCCGGTGAGCGAACGGTCCGGGAGCCGTAGCGAGAAGTTCGAGACCGCCTTGAGCCCGCCGAAGGCGATGGAGAGGCCTTCGACGTCGAGCAGCGGGGCGGTGGTGGTCGGGGCGGTGGTCATGTCCCGGCGCCCCCGATCGGCGGGGCCGAGCGCCGGGGCCGCCACAGCTCCCAGATCTCCCGGACGCCGAACAGCCCGGACGGCCGCGCGATCATCATCGCGATCAGCAGCAGCGCGTACAGCACCATCCGGTAGTCGGACAGCTTCACGCCGCCCAGGTCCGCGGCCCACCGCAGCAGCTCCCACCCCGCGAGCACCACCGCCACGACGATGAACGGCCGGACGCGATTCCGCGAGAAGGCCGCGATGATCGAGGCGAGCACCACCCCGCCGACGATGCCCCAGGGCCACGCGCCGGGGGGGTCGCGGAGGAACTCCGGCAGCAGGGTGAGAATCGCGGCGGCGATGGTGGCGCCGGAGATCGACCCGAGCCCGCCGAGGACGACCATGATGATGAAGTCGAAGCTCTTCTGGAAGCCCAGCTCGGCGGCGTTGAGCTGCACGCCACTCGTGTGGGCATAGAGGCCCCCGCCGATGCCGGCGAAGAACGCCGCGATCACGAACGCCCAGACCTTGTACCGGGTCGCCTTGATGCCCATCGCCTCGGCGGCGATCTCGTCCTCGCGGATGGAGAGGAACGCCCGGCCAAAGGTACTCTCCTTGAGCCGGAATGCGACCAGCAGCGTGATCCCGGCCAGCAGCCACACCCAGAAGAGGCTCGTGTACGACGGGAGCCCGGAGAACCCCAGCGGGCCGCCGACGTGCGCCGGCAGTTCGTACGCGGGAGTCTTGGCGATGTCCTGGACGTTGTACACCACCGAGCTCGTCTGCGATTGGATCATCACGCGGACGATCTCGCCGAAGCCCAGCGTCACGATCGCGAGGTAGTCGCCCTTGAGCCGCAGCGACGGCAGCCCGACGAGGTACCCGCACACCCCCGCGACCAGGCCGCCCGCCAGGAGCGCCGCGAGGTAGACCATGTCGCCCCGGGTGAACCAGGGGGCCTCGAACTCCGACAGCATGGTGCTCAGCAGGCCCGCGTGCGCCCGGGCGCTGGCGAAGTCGGGGGTGCCGAAGAGGCGGGCGGAGCCGTAGTAGACGACGGCCGCGGCCGTGTACCCCCCCACCGCCATGAACGCCGCGTGTCCGATGGAGAACTGGCCGGTGAAGCCGTTCACGATGGTAAGAGAGACGGCGAGAACGATGTTGGTGCCGATGTCGAGGGTCAGCTTGGCGTAGAAGTCGCCCAGGAGCGGCTTAACCACCAGCTGCATCGCCACCGCGAGGGCAACGCACGCCAGCGGCGCCACCACGCCGCGCAGCAGAGTCCGGCCCGCCGGGGGTTCGAGCTCGCGACCTCGCTGGGACAGGGTGGTCACGCCGGGCGGCTCCTATACCTTTTCCGCCACCGCCCGGCCCAGCAGGCCGCTGGGGCGGACGAGCAGGACCAGGATCAGCAGGGTGAACACGTAGACGTCCTTGAGCGCCGGCGAGATGTACGCCGCCCCGAAGAACTCCAGCAGGCCGATGAGCAGACCGCCGGCCATCGCCCCGCGGATGTTCCCGATCCCCCCCACCACAGCTGCGACGAACGCCTTGAGGCCCAGCAGCACCCAGCTCGCCGCGGCGGTCTGCTGCATCCCGGCGGGGTACTTCTGGCTGTAGAGGAAGCCGGCGGCCGCGGCGAGCATCGAGCCAAGGACGAAGGTGAAGCTGACTACCCGGTCCACCGGGATGCCCATGAGGGACGCGGTGGTGGGGCTGTAGCTGACGGCCCGCATCGCGCGACCGAGCTTGGTGTGGAAGACGAGCCGGTCCAGCGCGACCATGAGCACGACGGCGGTGCCGACGCCGATGACGTCCACGAGCCAGATCCGCACCCCCCCCACCTCGGCGAGGGGTTGGGCGGACGGGATCAGCATCGGCATCGACTGCGGACGGGGGCCGAACATCCACTGCAACTGGCCGAGGTTCTGGAGAAGCAGCGAGACGCCGATCGCGGTGATGAGGACGTTCAGGCGCGGGGCCCGCCGCAGCGGCTTGTACGCCACGCGCTCGACGGTGAACCCCACCAGGCCGCAAGTGAGCATCGCGATCACCAGGATGACGCCGCCGGCAGGGATGCGGAGCGCCTCGACCGTGTGCATCCACCGGGCCAGGTGCACCAACCCGAGGGTGCCGACCCCCCACGCCGCGATCAGGGCCAGCACCCCGGCGAGCCCCGGGCTGGGAAGCCGGGCGGCGACGCCCGCGGGCAGCCTCGCGTGGAGCAACCGGGCGTAGACCTGCATCGCGAGGGCGGACAGGACAACCGCAACCGCCAGCCACTGGACCCAGACCGCGACCGGTTCGGGCTCGCCGCCCCCGAACCCCGCGGCGGTCGCGGCGGACAGCGAGACCCAGGCGCCGAGGGTGAAGATGTCGCTGTGCGCGAAGTTGATGAACTTGAGGATGCCGTAGACCATCGTGTAGCCCAGCGCGATCAGCGCGTAGAGGCTCCCGACAGCAACGGCGTCCATCAGGGTCTGGAGAAAGTGCTGGATCACGAGGGGGCGAATGGTACCGGAGCGCCGGCCCGGAGGCACGGGCTGGGGCGACAGGATACCCGCCCACGCCCTTCCATGCTCGGCGGGGTCGGCCGCGGGCCGCTCGCGTGTCGTGCCGGGTTAGTCCTTGGGCTGGATGTTGGCGACCCAGTGCGGCTGGCCGCCCTTCATGACCACCATGACGATCGGCTTCTTCGCATTGTGGTTGGCGTCGATGGTGACGACCCCGGTGATGCCCTTGAAGCCCTTGGTCTCGCCGATGGCCTTGGCGAGGTCCTTGCCGGAGAGGGACTTGGCCCGCTTCATCGAGTCAAAGAGCACCATGGCAGCGTCGTAGCCAAGGCCGCCGAGCGCATCGGGGATCTGCCCGCCGTAGGCCTTCTTGTACTTCTCGATAAAGGCGCCGATGTTGGAGTCGGGCTGGTCGGGGGCGGAGTGGTTGGAGTAGTAGCTCCCCTCGATGGCGTCGCCGCCGATCTTGGCGAGCTGCTCGGAGTCCCAGCCGTCGCCGCCCAGGAGGGGGGCCGTGATGCCCAGCTTGCGGGCCTGGCGGGCGATGGTGCCGCCCTCGGTGTAGTAGCCGGGGACGAAGATAATCTCGGGGGCGGCGGCGCGGATGGTGGTCAGCTGAGCCGAGAAGTCGGCGTCGCCGCCGGAGTACGGCTGGTCGGCGACGATGGTGCCGCCCATGGATTCGAACGCCTTCTTGAAGTCGTCCCGCAGACCGACGGAATAGGTCTGCGACTGGTCGAACAGGATCGCGGCCTTGGATAGCTTGAGGTTCTCACGTGCGAACTTCGCCTGGGCGTAGGTCTGCTGGTCGTCGGTGAAGCAGACGCGGAAGACCATCGACTTGCCCGCCGTCACCTGGAGGTTGGTGCTCGACGGCGTGATCATGGGGACGCCCTTCTCCTCGGCGACGGCGCCGCCGGCGAGGGAGAGGCTGCTGGCCACCTCGCCGATCAGGGCCGTCACCTTGTCCTTGGTGATCAGCCGGGTGACCGCGTTCCCCGCCTCGCTGGAGACCCCCTTGTCGTCGTAGGTGATCAACTCGATCTTCTTGCCGTTGATCCCGCCGGCCGCGTTGATGTCGGCCACGGCCAGCTTGATCCCGTTGTCCGTGGACACGCCGAACGTCGCCTGCGGTCCGGTCATCGAGCCATAGTGGCCGATCCGGATGACGTCCGCGGCCGGGGCCGCCGCCTCGGAGTTCTCCGCCGACCCGGCGGTCGATGGCTTCGCGGCCTCCGGCTTCTGGGCCGGGGACTTTGCCGCCGAGGGCGCCGGCGCGGCCGACCCGGACTCGCCCGATTCCCCGCACCCGAGCCCCATCACGGCCACGCCGGCCGCGAGCACCATCCGCATACAGGTCTTGGGCAGAACTGCCATGGAACGAGCCCCTTTCGTCTCTGACCGGCGCTTGGGCCGGCGTGGAACACCCGCCAATCCCCTTCCGACCCCCGTCCTTATACAGGCAACCACGTATCCTTGCAAAGATGTGGCGGTACGACGATCTGATTGATGCCGCAGCCGAGGGCTTCTATTCCGAGGAAGCCCGCCTGAGGCAGGAGCAGGCCGTCTACGGCCTTGACTCGCTGGAGGAGGTGGACCTGCACCCGGTGGTGGTCGCCGGCTTCGAGGCGGCTGGCTGGGGGGTCCTCCGGGAGCAGCGGTACCCCTCGGACCGTGGCGGGCGAGGGTCCAAGAGAAAGGTTGCCAGCCCCGATGAGGCCCTCGAAAGCGACCGGCTCCGCTGCGATCTGGTGCTGACACCCTCGCCAGGGATGACCCTCGCGGACCCGCTCCGGGCGACCCGGGCCGCGGCCATGGCCCGGCGGGAGAAAGAGGGGACGCTCTTCGAATCTCACGAGGAACCGGCGGGCGCCGAAGGCCAGGGGCCGGCGTCGGTCGTCACGGCCCAAGAGGCGTTCTGGGTCGAGATTAAGGTCGTCGGGCAGTATTGCTACGAGGCCGGGATCCCGGGGCCGAACCGGACGTACGCCTCGCAACTCGTGCGCGGGTCGTGCGCGGACCTGGCCAAACTGGCGCGGGACCCCCTGATCACTCATTCGGCGCTGCTGCTGGTGCTGTTCACCTCGGACGCCACGGTGGCCCAGCACGACCTGGTGCAGCTGCTCCACCGGTGCCTAGACCGTGAACTGGTGGCCGACTCGCCGGTGACACGGCGGTTGCCGATCGCCGAGCGCATCGGGAACGCCGAGTGCACGCTGTCGCTCATTCGGCCGCGGAAGAGCGAGCCGCCCTTCCCGCAGCAACCGTGACTTCTCCCTTCGCCGGCCGAAGGCCGGCCATCCGCTCGATGGCGTCCGCGGCGGCGATCGCGGCCGACCGCCCCTCGAATCGCCGGACGACCTTGGCGAGCTCGATTCGCTGGTCGTCGGCGAGGCCGGTCTGCCGCATGAGCCGGATGATGCCCACGGCGAGAGCCTCGCCGTCGCCAAAGTGCGGGATCAGCTCGGGCACGACCCGCTTGCCCGCGATGAGGTTGGGCAGGGTGTACAGCTCCGTGGTGAAGAGCCACTTGGCGATGCAGTAATACGCGATGCGATTGAGCCGGTAGAACGTCACCATTGGCTTGAGCTGCTTGGCGACCTGGAGCGTCACCGTCCCGCTTGTCACCAGGGCGTAGTCGCACCAGCGGATCACCGCATCCGTGTCCCCGGCCACGACGCTGAGCCCCTCCGGCCAACCGCCCTTCTGCGCCGCCATGGCCCGGAGCGCATCGGCGGCCTCTAGTCGAGTCGCCGCCACCACCGCGGACATCGAAGGAAAGTCCGCCTTGAGCCGCCGAAAGGCGTCCAGCAGGATCGGGAACGTCTTGTTGAGCTCGCCAGGACGGGAGCCGGGCATGAGGGCGATCTTCGGAGACCCACCGGGCATGATCGCGGCGCGGCGATCCAGGTCATGAGGGTCGAGCAGCGTGTCAAACAGCGGGTGGCCGATGAACTCCGCCTTGACGGCCCGGGACAGGAACCAGTCCTCCTCAAACGGGAGCACGCACAGGACGAGGTCCGTCAGCCGGCGCAGCTTCCCAAGCCGCCACGGTCCCCACGCCCAGATCTGCGGGGCGACGAGGTGCACCACCCGCACCCCCTGGGCCTTGGCGATCGCGCAGATCGGGAAGTTGGCCGCGGGGGAGTCCACCGGGATGTGCACAGCGACCGGGTTGGCCCGCAGCCACCGGCGGACCCGGCGGTTGATCCGCTTGTGCTCGATCAGCTTGGAGAGCCCCGGGACACCCATGATGGCGTCGTCGCCCGTGCGCTCGACGATGGTCGCCCCCGCCCGCTCCATCTTCGGGCCGCCCCAGGCGAAGATCGGAAGGGTCGGGTGGCGGCGGCGAAGCTCGGCGACAACTGCCGCGGCGTGGTCGTCGCCGCTGGGTTCGAACGCCGTGAACAGGAGCCCGGGCCGGGTGCGGCTGGCCGCGGCGGGGTTCACAGGTCTCGGCTTGGGGGGGGTGGTACCCATTGACACCCCGAAAAATAGGCCCGGTTGGTCTCGCGGTTCGACCGGCGGCCGTCGCTACAGCCCCGCCGCGGCGAACCACGCGGAGGGCGGCCGACCCAGGGCCGTGGCGACGGCGACCAGGGACTCGATGCTGGGCAGGTGGCTGCCTCGCTCGATGGAGCTGAGCTGGCTGACGCTGATCCCACAGGCCTCGCTGAGGTCCTTGAGGGTCCAGCCACGCTCGGTCCGGGCGATGCGGATCTGCCGACCGAGTTCCTGCCGGAGCCGGTCCTGGGGCCGCTGGCCGAGCCCGAACGACGCGACCGCTTGGGCGAGCGTCTTGTTCAGTTCCTCGATCGAGAAAGGCTTGGCGAGGTAGTCGAAGACATCCTGCTTGAACGTCTGCCGCATGCTGTCCAGCGAGGGGTACCCGGTGACCACCACCACGCACAGCTTGGCCCAGCGGCGGCGGATCTCCTCGAGCACGGCCTCGCCGCTATGCCGGCCCATCTTGATGTCCAGGAGCACCAGGTCGGGGATGCGGGCCTCGCAGGCCTGGAAGAACTCGTCGGGCGTCGCCGCGACGCGGACGTCGTGCCCCTGCCCCTCGAGCACCACGCGGATGTATTCGCGGAAGTCGCTGTCGTCGTCGAGCGCGACGATCGACAACGGCGGGATCGCCGGCGCCTCCGCACGCTGATGCGATCCCTGTTCCACGTCGCGAGCCTCCACTGTCGCCCCGTCGGGCGGAGTCTACCGGATCGCCGCGTCCGCCGGGCCGTCGTGGCTCCCGCCCGCCGACCGGCCGGCAGGCTCCACCGCCTGCAGCGGGAGAAGCACCTCGAAGACCGCGCCGCGACCATCCTCGCGGTTCCGCGCGAGCACCAGCCCGCCGTGCTCGCGGACGATCCCCTCCGCGACCGCGAGGCCCAGGCCGGTGCCGTGGGCGTCCAGCCGGGTGGACACAAAGGGTTCAAAGAGCCGGCCGAGCACGTCCGGGTCGATCCCGGGTCCGTTGTCAACGATCGTGACCGCGACCCAATCCCGCCCTTCCCGGCTCAGAGCGTCCGCCCTGACCGAGATCCGATCCGGCTCGCGCGGGGCAGTCCCATTCTGGCCTCGCACCCCGGCCGGGGCGCCGTGCAGGGCATCGACGGCATTACGCAGCAGGTTGACCATCACCTGCAGCATCCGGTCGGGGTCGCAATCGATGACTGTCCGCGGCGCCACGGCGTTCTCGAACATCACGCCCCGAGCCTCGCGATCGAGCAGCACCAGCGTCCACGCCTCGTCGATCACCGGTCGGAGATCGGTCGGCGCGTGGTGCGGCGGGCGGGCCCGGGCGAAGTCGAGCAGGCTCTCGCTCAGCCGCTCCAGCCGGCCCACCACCCGCAGCATGAGCGCCAACTCGGCTTGGGTAACGGCCGCCGCCCCGCCGGGCTGTGCCAGCTTCTCGACCAGGCCCTTGAGGACCGCCAGCGGCGTGTTCATCTCGTGCGACAGCCCCGCGGACATCATGCCCAGGCTTGCGAGGCGGTCGGCGTCGGCCAGGTTCCGACGCGCCGTCTCCAGCATGTGGTTCTTCCGCTTCAGGTCCGTGGCCACCTGCTCCAGCTGCATCAGCGCCGCGGCCAGGTCCCGCTCGTGCCGCCGGATCGCGAGGATCGTCTCGTTCCGTGACCGCATGATCGCGCCCAGCTCATCCGCGGGCATGGCCGCGGCCGGGATCAGCTCCTCGTCCGGCCGGCCCTCCTTCACCGCCCGGTCCGCCTCCAGCAGCCGCCGGATCGGCTCGTACACGTGCCGGGGGAGCACGAACACCTCGAGCGCCGCGGCCACCAGGCCGTAGACCGCGAGCAGCGCCAGGGTCAGCAGCGCGTACAACCGGCGGATGGCGCTGCGCGCATCGGCGAGCGTCGCCGCGGCCACGATGTACTGGCCCCGCGCCGGGTCGTACACCGCGGCCCGCGCGGTCTCGCCCCGAGCGCCGATGGGCGTCGGTTCCGCGGGCTTGGCGCGCAGCTGCGTGGCGGTCTCGACGTCCAGCCCAAGGTCGGCGGCGGACCCCACGGCGACCTCGACGGTATGCCCGGGAACCTGGATCTCGGTCGCATGGGCGGGCCCTTGCAGGACGGATCGCAGCATCAGGTCCGCCTCGTGGAGCTCCGCGCGACGGAGCACCTCGCCGATCGCCGGACGCAGCGCCAGCCCCAGGATGCCCGCGAGCACCAGCGAAAAGCACGTGTGCAGGAAGATCAGCTTCTTGCGCACCCGCATGCTGGCGAGCAGCCCGCCACGCCGGTCGGCCCCGGCTCTCCCCCGCTCCGGCTCACCTGTCTGATTCGCCATGGGTGCCCCGGCCGCGAGCGACTCGTCCCTACAGTGCCCCGTGCCCCGCCCAGTGCGCCCGACCCCGTCCGCCCCCCCGGTCCCGCCTCAAAGCCTAGCCGCGGCCCCTCTCGGTGATGCCGCCCGGGACGCCGTGGTCCGGCGCCTGGCATCGCAGGCGCACCGCTGGCCCGATCTTGGCCTGGAGCCCCTGGATACCGGCTCGCTCTCGGCGCTGGACGCCGCGTTCGCCCACGCCGTCTACAGCGCCGCAGTGCGGCGGTGGCTCACGCTGGCATGCGTGCTCGGCCATTGCCTGCGGCCGCGGTTCGCCGACCTGGAGCCGAGGCTGCAGGCCGTGCTGCTGGCCGGCAGCGCGCAGCTCCTCCTGCTGGACCGGGTCCCTGCGCACGCGGCGATCAACCACGCGGTGGAATGGGCCAAGCAGCGCGTGCGGCCCGGCGCGGGCGCCATGGCCAACGCGGTGCTCCGCAAGCTCGCCGCGCTCCAGGGGCCGAATCCGCCGCGGCGAGAACGCTGGACCGGCCGGCGCGACGAGATCCCGCTCGCCGACGGCTCGGCGCTCGCGTTCACGCGGGACGTGCTGCCCGAGCCGGAACTCCCGCGACTGGCCGCGGCCACCAGCACGCCGGTGCCGCTGCTGGGGGCCTGGAGCCGCGATGTTGCGCCGACGGAAGTTCAAAGGCTCGCGCTCCACGGGCTGGCCGAACCGCCCATCATTCTGAACACCGCCCACGCGAGTGTGCCCCTCCCTCCAACGAGCCTGCGGCCGCACGAGGCCCCCGGCCACCACGTGTTCACCGGATCGTTCACGGAGCTGACATCGCTGCTCTCCGCCCGCTCCGACGTCTGGGTCCAGGACCCCGCCTCCGCGCTCGCGGTCGCCGGAGTGGCCGACCTGCGACCGGCATTGGTGCTCGACTTGTGCGCCGGGCAGGGGACCAAGACCCGCCAACTCGCCGCTGTCTTTCCCGAGGCGAAGATCGTCGCGACGGACGTGGATGCCGCTCGGCTCGCGACGCTGCGGGACGTGTTCAAGGGTCACCCCCGCGTGCTCGCGGTCGAACCCGGAGAGATCCGCGAGTTCAAGGGCCGGGCGGACCTGGTGCTTCTGGATGTTCCCTGCTCGAATACCGGCGTCCTTGCCCGCCGCCCGGAGGCGAAGTACCGGTATTCGCCGGAGCACACCAGCTCCCTCGTCGCCCTCCAACAAGGCATCCTGGCCGATGCGCTCCCATGTCTCTCCCGTGAGAGTGGAACGTCTGCCATCCTCTACTCGACCTGCAGCCTCGAGGCCGACGAGAACGAAGCGCAGACGGGCTGGGTGAAGGCCCACCACGGGCTTCGCCCCGGCAGGGAAAACCGCCGCGCACCGGGCGGAGGCCCGGGGCAGGATCCCGAGCACTACACCGACGGCTCGTACTCCGTGGTGCTGTCGTAGCCGGGAGCCGGGGCCCCCTGCACCCCCGCGAGCCGCCGGATACACTCCCGCGCTTGTTCGGTAGGTCGGGCTCGATCCGGGCTGTTCCCGTAGACACCCCCGGCGAGAACCGCCAAGGCCGCCTCAATGAATCTGCTCGACATTCTCACCATTAGCAGCATCAAGGCGCCCATGGCGTCGGCTGACAAGAAGGGCGCCATCGGCGAACTGGTGGACGTGCTCGCCGCGGCCGGACGGGTCAAGGACGCCGAGGCCCTCAAGGAGGCGGTCTGGACGCGCGAGCAGACGCGCACGACCGGGATCGGCCACGGGCTCGCGATCCCGCACGGCAAGTCGACGGGGGTGGACACGCTGGCGATGGCCATCGGCAAGCCGGCGCACCCGATGGATTTTCAGGCGATCGACGCCAAGCCCGTTCGGCTGGTGGTGCTCCTGGCAAGCCCCCCGGACCGGACGACCGACCACATCCAGGCGCTGGCGCGGATTAGCGGCCTCATGTACAAGGAAGACTTCCGCGAGCGGATCTACCAGGCCAGGAGCCCGCAGGAGATTTACGACCTGTTCAAGTCGCAGGAGAAGCCGGTCGGCTGAGCGGAACGCACGGCCGGCCGCGCTCGCCACGCAATCTCTATACTCTCCGGATGGCGCCCACCCCAACACACGAGCGACCGCCCGTGCCCGGCGTACCAGCCCCGTCGGTTGATGCGCGCGGCGCAATCCCGGACGAGCTGCCCGTATCCGTGACGCACCCTGTCGGGCGCGTCGATGACCACCTCCGGTGTTTCGTCGAGTCGTCCGGGCTCCCCGCCAACTTGGTCGAGGCCGTGCTCTACTCGCTCCTCGGGCCCGGCAAGCGTGCCCGGCCGCTGCTGGCGTGGCACGCGTGCGCCGCGACGGGATCCCCGGGTGAGGTGGCGCTCCCCGCGGCCGCGGCGATCGAGCTGATCCATGCCTTCAGCCTCGTTCACGACGACCTTCCCGGCATGGACAACGACGACCTGCGGCGGGGCCGGCCGACGCTGCACCGGCACACGTCGGAGGCGATGGCGATCCTGGCGGGCGACGCGATGCTGACGCTGGCGTTCCGCGTGATCAACGACCAGGTCGCGGATGCGCCCCGGGCGATCCTGCTGAGCCACGAACTCGCGTCGAGCACCGCCGCGATGATCGCGGGGCAGGTGTACGACACCCTCGGCGGCTTCCCGCGCGGGGGGGGGCAGGGGGCGGCGCTGGGCGATGCCGAGCGGCTGCAGCTCGTGCACAGCAACAAGACCGGGGCCCTCATCCGAGCGGCGTGCCGCATGGGCGCCCAAAGCTCGCCCACCGCCTCCGAGCCCGTGATCGCCTCACTTACGGCGTACGGCGAGGCGATCGGCCTGATGTTCCAGATCGTCGATGACCTCCTCGATGTCACTCAGACCACCGCCCATCTTGGGAAGCGCTCTGGCAAGGACCAGGATGCCGGGAAGCTCACCTATCCCGGGGTGCTCGGGATCGAACGTTCCAGGTCCGAGGTCCGGCGGCTGCACGACGAAGCCAACGCGGCGCTCGCCTCTCTGGGCGCGGCCGCCGAACCGCTCAGGCAGCTCTGCACGTACTTGGCCGTACGCTCCCGCTAATGCTCCGTCGGCCCGACCGGCCGATATCGGACGTGACTGACCGCCCGACCGCCCGTCCCCGCCGTTCCATCACCGTACACTGGTCCGACAACCGCTCGCCTCGCGACCTTGGTCTTCTCCGCCAACGCGCCTTTCCGAAGGCGAGTCCCCCCAACGAGACCGCCATGACCCTACTGGAACAGATCAAGTCCCCCGCCGACGTTCGCGCCCTCTCCCTGGATGAGCTGCCGATCCTGGCGCAGGACATCCGGGCAGCGATCTGCTCGCAGGTCTCCAAAACCGGGGGGCACCTCGCCCCGAATCTGGGGGTGGTCGAGCTTTCGATCGCCCTGCACTACGTGTTCGATTTCGGACACGATCGCCTTCTTTTCGACGTGGGGCACCAGTGCTACCCGCACAAGCTGCTCACCGGCCGGCTGCCGCTGCTGTCCAACCTGCGGACCTCCGCGGGAATGTCAGGGTTCCCGGAGCCCAACGAATCGCACTATGACCTCTTCCGCGTGGGCCACGCCGGCACCGGGATCTCCACGGCGGTCGGGATGGCACGGGGCGATTCACTCGCCGGCCAAGGGTTCGACCCCGCCGCCAACCCGGAGGGCCGCCGGGTCGTCACCCTCATTGGCGATGCCTCGATCGTGAACGGCGTGGCGATGGAGGGCCTGAACAACGCCGGGACACTCCGCCGCCAGTTCCTGGTCGTCCTCAACGACAACGGGATGTCGATCTCGAAGCCCCAGGGGGCGGTGGCGCAGTACTTCGACCGCGTGCGGCTCTCGCACCTGTACGCCGATCTGAAGAAGTCCGCCCGCGAGGTGCTCCGGCACGTCCCCGGTGGCTCGCTCATCAAGGAGGCCTATCACCGCGCGGGCGAGATGACCAAGGTCATGATCGCCGAGCACGGCGGCGGCGGGTGGTTCGAGCACTTCGGGCTGGTCACGGTCGGGCCGATCGACGGGCACGACTTCCCCACGCTCATCGAGTTCCTCACCGAGGCCCGCGACTTCGACCGGCCGATGGTGCTGCACGTCAAGACCGTCAAGGGCAAGGGGTTCGACTTCGCCGAGTCTGACGCCCAGGCGTTCCACTCGCCCAGCCCCTTCGTCCGCGAGGGGTGCCGCGTCGAGCTCAAGAAAGAGGGGCGGTCGTTCACGACGGCGTTTGGCGACGCCATGGTCGACCTGATGCAGCGCGACCCCAAGGTCGTCGCCTGCACCGCCGCGATGGCCGACGGCACCGGCATCAACAAGGTCCTGCCGCTCTTCCCCGACCGGTCCTGGGACACCGGCATCTGCGAGTCGCACGCGCTGGACATGATGGCCGGCCTGGCCAAGACCGGGTGGAAGCCGTTCTTCGCCGTGTACTCCACGTTCCTGCAGCGGGCCTTCGACCAGGCGTTCCAGGAGTCGTCGCTCCAGGGGCTGCCGGTCCGGCTCTGCCTCGACCGTGCCGGCCTTGTCGGCGGCGACGGCGCCGTCCACCACGGGTTCTGCGATACCGCCCTCCTCCGCACGCTCCCCGGCGCCGCCCTGACGGCGGCCATCGACGAGCCGTCGCTCCTGGCGGCGCTCGAGTTCATGAGGGGCTACGAGGATGGCCTGTCCGCCGTCCGCTACCCCCGCGACAACGTGAGCCCGCGACTTTCCGGACAGACCTGCCCCGCGTTCGAGCTAGGCAAGGCCCGGTGCCTGACGCCGGAGGTGCGGGACCCGGACGTCGCGGTGCTGGCGTTCGGCACCCCCGCGATCGACGCCCTTCGCGCCGCGGACGACCTTGCGGCGGAGTACCGCGTCATGGTGTACGACGCCCGGTTCGCCAAGCCCGTCGATCGGGCGCTTATCCGCTCGCTGCTGGAGCGGCGGGTGCCGGTGGTCACGGTCGAGGATCACAGCCTGATCGGCGGCTTTGGCGCGGCGGTCGTCGAGGCGGCGCAGGAGATGCGGCTGGACGCCTCCGGGGTGACCCGCCTTGGCCTCCCCGACAGCTGGATCATCCAGGACTCCCGCAGCAAGCAGCTCGCCGAGGCGGGGATCGACGCCGCCGGGATTGCCCGGGCCATCCGCCAGGCGGCCGCGCTGGCGGCGCCGCTGCCCCCGGCCGCGCCGACGCCGGTGATCGCCCGGACGGTTCCGAGCCGCGGCGCGGCCAGCTAATCCGGGCGCGGCCCCGCCGCCGCTCGCCGGACCACCCACCATGGGCCGCCGCGTCCTCCTCCTCGTGAATCGTGCCAAGCCGGCGGTGATCGCCGCGCTCGAGGAGATCCGCAATCTCATCGCCAGCTCGGGCGCCATCGTCGGCGAGTTCGACACGGCGTCCGATGACCCACTCCCGTCCGCATCCGGCGCCGACCTCGCGGTGGTCCTCGGCGGCGACGGCACGCTCCTGAGCCAGTCGCGCCGCTGCGTGGGGCTCGGACTTCCGATGCTCGGCGTAAACCTTGGCAAGCTGGGGTTCATGACCGAGTTCGACCTCGAGTCGCTTCGGCTGCAGGCGCCGGAGCTGTTCGGCACGGCGCCGCTGATCGTGCAGGATCGACCGCTGCTGGACGCCCGGGTCATCCGACTGGGGCGGGAGGCGTACCAGGGACTGGCGCTGAACGACTGTGTCATCACCGCCGGGCCGCCATTCCGGATGATCTCGCTGACAATCAGCATCGATCACCAGCCGGGTCCGACCGTCACTGGCGACGGCCTGATCGTGTCCACGCCCATCGGCTCGACCGCGTACAACGCATCCGCGGGCGGGCCAATCCTCTCCCCCGACGTCCCCGCCCACGTCATCACCCCGATCGCGGTGCACACCCTCTCCTTCCGGCCCGTGGTCGTGAGCGGGGCCAGCACGATCGAGCTGTTCCTGGAGCGGGTGAACGAGGATGGGCCCGGAAGCGGCGGCACCACCATGGTGCTCGACGGCCAGCTCCTCGTCCCGGTCGCCCGGGGCGACCGGATCATGCTGCGGCGGCACCCCACGCCCGTTCGCGTGGTGCGGAACCCGCAGGCGAGCTACTGGCAGACGCTGATCGAGAAACTGCACTGGGCCGAGCCGCCGACGACCCGGCCCTGACGGGCGGCACCACAAGGCCCCCCGGGTTGCGGGTTCGCCCCGGGCTGGTCACAATTCAACGCATGGCCGAGATCCTCAATGCCGCGGAGGTCGCCGGGCGTCAGGCTCGCGTGAAGCGACCGCGACGCTCCGCCCGTCGCCGGATTCGGGATGCCGTGGCCAGCGTGGCCGTCATCTATGTGGCGTGGGTCATCGCCGTCTATGGGTACCAGGGTCGGCTGCTCTTCCTACGTGAGCTGGCCGGGCGGCCATTTCGGAGCGCCGCCTCGGAGGGATTCGAGGAACTCCGGGTCACCGCGCCGGACGGCTCCCGCGTCATCGCGTGGTTCATTCCGGGCGACGGCCGATCCGTGGCGGCGCCGGGCCCCGCGGTCATCATCGCCCACGGCAACGCCGAGCTCATCGAAGGCGAGGATCTCCTCAACCGCGCCCGGCTGTACCGCAGGTGGGGGATCTCGGTGCTTCTGCCGGAGTTCCGCGGCTACGGCGACTGTGGCGGCACACCCTCCCAGGCCGCGATTACCGCCGACATGGTCGATTTCTATGACCAGCTCGCGGCCCGGCCCGAGGTCGATCCCAGCCGCATCATCCTGCACGGCCGATCGCTGGGAGGGGGCATCGCGGCCGCGCTGGCGGCGGAGCGGACGCCGGCCGCGCTCGTCCTGGAGTCCACGTTCACGAGCGTCGCTTCGTTCGCCTGGGGCTACGGCGTGCCGCCGATGATCTGCCGGCACCCCTACCGCACGGACGAGGTGGTGGCCCGCCTGGGCCGACCGCTGCTGATCCTTCACGGACGCGGCGACGACATCATCCCCGTGGCCCACGGGCGCCGGCTGCACGAGCTGGCCAAAGGCTCAACATACGTGGAAATGGATGCGGCGCACAACGACTTCCCCCGCGACTGGAACGAGTACGGCCGGGCGTTGGGTGGGTTCCTCTCGGCGTCCGGCCTGATGCCGGCGCGCTAATCGCCACGGCGGCCCGACCCGCCGGGGCCGCTCAGCGCTTCGATCCACGTCGCCGCCTCAGCACTCCCAGAGTTCGAACGCCACGGCGCGGCCCTCCCTTTCGGGTGGACGGCGCCGCACCGGCGGCGGGCGCGGGCGGTTCCGCGGCTCCCGGCGCCGCGGTCGCCTTGGGCGGCGTCGTTGGCTTCAGGTTGCTGTACCGCACCCACGCGGAGATCTCTTGTTCAGTTGGCTCGCTGCTGGTCCAGGCGGCGCTGTACATGGCGGCGAGGGTGACCGCGGCGTCAATCAAGCGTTCCGTGATGAAGGCCCGGCCCTCTTCCTGTGGAAGGAGTCCCTGCTTCTCCAGGCGGTACAGCGGCTCGACGTGGTCGTGCGAGCGGTTGATGTACACGACCATGTCGGCCCAGGGATCGTTGCGATCGACCGAGACACCGAACGTCAGACTCGGGCGCAGGGAGTCGTACCCGAGATGGTGCACGTCCACGACGTCGCCATCGATGTAGGCGTGGATCCGCTTGTCGGTCGAGTAGCCGTTGGGGTTGTCGCCGACCCAGCCGTGGTGGTGCGACGTGGTATGCAGGGGCTGGGCCGCGTCGCCGACGAAGTGTGAGAGCATGCCCAGGTGGTAGACGACGTTCAGCCGGGCGATCTCCAACTGGTCGGCGCGGGCCGGATCGGCGAGCGTCTCGAGGATCCGCAGGTCGTTGAAGCTGGCGCGGAGCTTGGCGTAGTGCTCGGCGATCGCGTACGGCAGGAACCCGGGGTACTCGCTCTCGCCGCTGGCGTCGGCCTTGGAGTCGTACGGCGCCACCCGCTCCGGGTGCGTGTGCTTGGCCACCGCCATGGCGGCCACGTACTGGTTTCTCAGGTGCGGGACCGACTCGAGGGTGAGCCCGAACTGCGGCAGTTTTTCGAGGTCGATGTAGTGGTCGGGATTGTTCACGTGCGAAAGCGCGGGGAGGCGCGTGCCCCGCCACCGGTCGGGCTGGTTGGCCTCGTCCGCGATCCGCTGGCGATAGGGGGATTCGCGGAGCCACGCCGGGGCATCGGCGGGGAGGCCGTCGAGCGCGAGGTACGTAATGGTGCGGTGTCCGTGCGCCGACCAGCCGAGGGCGGGGGCGGCGACGGCCGCGGAGAGGCACAGGGCACGGAGGAGGGTGCGGGTGGTGGGCATGGTCGTCTCCGGGGCCGGATCGTACGTGGGCCCGCGGGTCAGGTCGTGAACGTGGGCGGGGTGGCGGCGCCACCGTCCCCGGGCTTGAGCGGGTTGCCGGTGCTGAGCCACTGGAAGAGCCGGCCGCGCTTGGGGTCGTTCATCATCTTGCCGGAGCAGGCGCCGAGGTTCAGGAAAGCGAAGTTGTTGGCGGTCATTTTCGGGACACCGACGCCGTTCCCCTTCAGGAGCCCGACAAGCTCGCCCTGCTGGTTGAAGACGCCACCGCCGGAGAACCCCTCGCCACGGGTGAAGTTGAACTCGCCGAAGCCGTAGACGTCGTCGGTGAGCTTGTTGCCGATGTTGGAGGGATTCGGCCCGATCGACTCGACGAGCTTGAAGGCGCACGCCTGCGTCGGCTCGCCCTGCTTCGTGGTGGCGTCGTCCGGGTGCCCGACCAGCAGCAGCTCGTCGGGCGGCTTGGGCACAAAGGCCATCTTCGGGAAGACCGGGATGCGCGGGAGCTTGACGGGCGAGGGGGAGTTCCACTTGATCAGGAGCATCACGTAGTCGAACTCGTCGGTCGCACCGATCTCGAGGGCCTTGACCTCGACCCCCTGCGCGACGGTGGCCGAGGAGGTGCACGCGGGCCACTGGTTGCGGTGCTGGCTGTGCATGCCGGCGGGGGCGGTCGCGGCGTCGCACTCGAAGTCCATGAGGATGCTGATCTTCGCGAGGCCCTGCATGGAGTGGGCCGCGAACAGCGCAACCTCCGGGGTGATCAGCACCCCGCTGGCGATCCGGGCGTCCTTGACGTTGCGCGTCACGTCGTCGGCGACGAGCGCGATCGAGCAGGATGCGGCCTTCTGCACCGCCGCGATGGGGAACTTGGTGCCGAAGGTCTTCAGGCCCTTGCCGTTGACGTGGCAGCGTTCGCCCAGCTTGCACAGGGGGGCGGGGGGGACCACCGGGGGCGGCGGGGGCGGGGCGAGCGGAGACAGTTTCGGCGGGGCCATGGATGGGGCTCGGTTCAGGCTTGGGCGTTTCGCTGGGGCTTGTCCTGCTGGAGGTTGTCCTCGGAGCTGACGAAAACGTCCCGCAGGAGTTTCATGGTGGCGTCGTCGAGCTTGCCCGTCTCCCGCAGCGGCGGGCTGGCGAGTTGGCCGTAATCGCGCTGGAAGGCCGCGGTGTTCTCGTCCAGCGGGCTCTCCTGGGGATAGCCGAGGTTCTGCAGCTTCTGCGTCGCCTCGGTCTCGCGGTCGGCGTCCTCGGGGCTCAGGAACATCTCCCCCTCGAAGAGCATCACCGGCGGTTTGCCGGCGTCGGGCGGGAACCCCCACTTGATCACGACCTCGTTGGGGACCTCGACGTCAGGAACGATTGCAAAGCCCTGGGCGTCGGCCAGCGACTTGGTCGGGGGGCGGCCGCCGACGCTCAGCTCAAAGGGGGCGTTGGCGATGAACCGCCGCTGCATGTCGTACAGCCGGAACGTGAAGGTGATCAGCACACGCTCGCAGGGGGAGCGGTCCGTGAGCCGCTGGTAAAAGCGGCAGGCGAACGTGTCGTGGGTATCGCCGAACTCGCGTCGGTCCTCCTGGAACTGGCGGCGCTTGTCGGCGTCGGACCAGAACCGCTTGCGGCAGGCGCCGGGGCCCTCCTTGGCCCGGGGGCAGGGCCACTTTGTCGGATCGACGCGGCTGCCGGGGCGGAACAGCAGGGCCAGCACCCGGCGGTTCGGGCGGTTGTCGATGTTCCGCTGCGTCTTGTCCTTGTCGGCCTCGAACTGCTGCTGCTCGGCCTTGGAGAACATCAGCACGGGGTTGAACTCGCCGCACCCCTGGAAGTCGCCCTTGCCCTGGGCGTCGTCGCCCCGGGCGAGGAACTGGTCCTTGGTGAGCTTGAACGGCTTGCTGTTGGCGTCCGAGCAGACCTGATCCATGTACTTGAGGTAGAGCGCCTTGCGGGTGTTCTTGCCGGCGACGCCGTCGGCGGGGAGGCCGTTGTCCTGCTGGAACTTCTGGGTCGCCTGCTTGGTGGGGCCGTCCATCACACCGTCGGTGCGGCCGGGAGGGAAACCGACCTGGGCGAGCATGACCTGAATGCTCTTGTTCCCCCAGTCGCCGTGCTGGAAGAGGTCCTCCCAGAGGTCGTCGCGCCGGAGGAGCATGCCGAAGACCGCTTGCGCCCGCCGCCCGGCGAGGGCCTTGTTGTAGTCGTCATTCCCGACCGGGTCGGCGTGGCCGAAGATCGACACGATGGCCCCGGGGTGCAGGTCCAGGAGCACCTTGAGCGTCTCCATCGAGATCGTCATCACGGGATGGATGAACGACGAGTCGAACTCGAAGTTGCCATCCTCGACGCGCCAGCAGGCGATCGGGATGACGGTGGGGCGGATGGTGTTGAACTGGTCCTCGGTGGCGGGACCGGCGAGCACGCGCAGCGGGAGCGCCACCGGGAGGAGCCCGGAGATGGCGTTCGCGTTCGCCTGCAGGATGGAGCCTTTGTCGTCGGGGGGCATGGTGGGCACGAACGCTGGGGCGGGGTCAGCAGCCGTGGACCTCCTTGAGCTTCTTGAGGGTGTTGGCGCCGAGCACGCCGTCGACCTGCAGGCCGTGGTCGCACTGGAACTCCTCGACGGCGGAACGGAACTGCAGCTGCTGGGCGTCCCGCTCGGGGCCGGGGGGCGGGGGCGGGACGCCGATGGGGCCGGCGTCGTAGCCCAGGTTGTTCAGCCGCCCGAGCTGGCCGGAGGGTGTGTCGATCGGGTCGAGCTCGCCGATGCCGATCGGAATCGAGAGGTCCAGCGCAAGCTTCTCATCGCGGACCGTGATCAGACCCTGGTGGGCGCTGCGGGGGATCGGGACTTCCAGCTTCCCGTTGCCATCAGTGCTCTTCTTCGACGTGACCCCCTCGACCTCCAGGTTGCACGGGACATTGGCCGCGGGCTCTCCGGACGGGGCGCGGAGGACCAGACGGAGGACGAGCTTCTCCCCGACGGCCTTGAAGCGGTGGCGCTTCTCGGTGCTGCGCGACTCCTCCTTGAAGGCCCGGTCGGGGATGACCAGCACGTCGCCGGGAAGGAGCACGTTGGGGTTTTTTCGGAGGTCCTTGACCTTGGCGTTGTCCGGGTGGTCCCAGATCGGCTTGATCGAGCGGAACCCGTAGGCCTCGGCGATGGAGGAGAGGTGCTCGCCCTGCTTGACGGTGTGAGGGGGGGTCATGGGATCGCCGCCACGGGCGCTGTATGCGGGCCGAAGTGTACCGGAACGGCCAGCGAGCGCATCACGCCGATTTCCACGCGTCCTTGTCCAGTTCCGGGAAGGTCACTTTGCACGTCCCAGGCTCGATCCCGTCCACGCGGGCGAAGCCCTTGTCGTCCAGCGAGCCCTCCCTGACGGTCGTCCCATCGGGGAGGGTGATCTTGTACCGCTCGCCCGCGACCGGTTTGTCCGCCTCATCCACCAGCACGATCTCGATCCAGCTCGTCTTGGTCGCCTTCTCTTCCTCGGTCTGCGGCGGCCGGTAGGGCGGGGCCGCCACCGCGCCGTACTTGCCGGTCTGCGTCTGCTTCTGCTGGCTCTTGACCTCGGCCATCTCGCCCGGATCGGCCTTGTCCGCCTCCTCCGGCGCGGTCGGCGCGGCCGGGGCCACGGCGGAGCCGGCGCTGCCGGACCCGGGCGGCGAGCCGGGACCCGATGCAATCATCACAGTCTGGCCATCCACCGTGACCATGCTCCCCTTGATCGTGACGCCCGCGGAGTCAATGACCACGGCGTTGCCGCCGCACTTGATGGTCACCCCCGTGGACCCCTCGATCACGATCATCGCCCCCTTGAGGTAGATGTTGCCGGTCGTCTGCTCCGAATGGTTGGCCTTGAAGACGTCGATCACGTCGCCCTTGACTGTGAGCGAGCGGCTGCCGGTGACCTCGAGGGCCTCCTTGCCGCCGACCTTGACGTGCCGGTCGTTCTTGACCTCCTCGTGGTGATCGTTGTCTACCGTCTCGTGCCGGTTGTTCTTCACCTGCTCGAACTGGTCGGTGGTGACGATCAGGTGGCGGTTGTTGCCGACGAACTCGAAGACGTCCTTCTTGGTGCGGATGTCCTGGTTCTTCTCGGCGTGGATGAAGAGCTGCTCCTCACCCTTCTTGTCCTCGAAGCGGATCTCGTTGAACCCGCCGCCGCCCTTGGAGCTGAGCGACTTGAGCGTGGACATCGTCGCGTTGGCCGGCAGGTCGTACGGCGGCTTGGAATCGCCGTTGTACACCCGCCCCGTGATGATCGGCTGGTCCGGGTCACCCTCCAGGAACTCGACGATCACCTCCTGGCCCACCCGGGGGATGAACATGGCCCCCCACTTCTTGCCGGCCCACGACTGGGCCACGCGGATCCAGCACGATGACTTCTCGTTGTGCTCCTCCGCCCGGTCCCAGGGGAACTTGACCTTCACCCGCCCGTGCTCGTCGGTGGTGATCTCGTCCCCCGCCTTGCCGACCACAATCGCGGTCTGCGGGCCCTGGATCAGCGGCTTGGGGGTGGTGCGCTGCGAGCGGTAGGGCTGGTCCGCCGGGATGGCCGAGAAGCTGCACTGGAAACTCTGGCCGCTCCCGCCCCCGCCGCCCCCGGAGCCGTACTCATCCACGTGCGCGGAGTACGACGTGGAGACCAGCAGGTACTCGCGGTTCTGATCGTCCCGCGGGTGGTCGGCGAGGGTGAAGGTGCGGCCCGCGGCCGCGCCCCGGACGTCCGACCCGGCGGCGGCCGTCTCGTACTGGGAGTGGATCTCCTCGATCCGGACGCGGGCGTAGGCCTCGCCGTCACTGCCGAGGTCGTACTCGCCGGGGTAGTCGTAGACCTCCAGGTCGGACGCGGCGTGCGGACGGGACTTGGAGGCGACCACCGTCAGGTCGTTCTTGGGGTTCTTGAAGTCAAAGTCGCGCATCGCGTACGCTCCGGATTGCAGCTCCTTCTCGAAGCTCCAGTCGCGGACGCGGTCGAGCTCGTTGCTCCCCTGGCCCTGGGGGAGGAATCGCATCGTTTCATATCCCGGCACCGGGGTGTGCGCGGTCGATGAATCGGCGAGCACCAGGGTGTGCTTGCCATCCTCGTGAATGAAGAAGTAGTAGATCCCCTCCTGCTCCATGAGCCGAGAGACGAAGTTGAAGTCCGTCTCCCGGTACTGGACGCAGTACTCCCACGTCGGGTAGGTGCGCGACAGGGCGTCCTTGAAGTTGCTGTAACCTCGGCTCCGGAACACCTCCTTGATGATGTCCGGGACGGTCAGCTCCTGGAAGATGCGGCAGTCGGCGATCCGGGTCAGGAACCACGCCCACGGGACGACGGTGGCCTGGTACTGCGCCAGCCCACCGATCGCTTCGGACTGCACGATGCGGCTGATGTACCCGTTGAAGTACCTGGGCTCATCGCCGGCGATCTCCATCCGAACGGTCGCGTTGGTGCCGATCAGGTCCTCGAACTTGACGTCGTGCTTCTCGCTCCGCAGATCGAGGTTGAACTGGAACAGGCGGCCGAGCGTCTCAGAGCCGGAGAAGTTGGCCAGCAGCAGGACATCCTCACCGAGCATGGTGTTGACGGCGAGCCAGCGGTGGGCCTGGGAGAGGGTCATTCGGATCGGGCTCCGTGCGGGGATATGCCCGCCGCGGCATGATACCAAACCGGGGCGGGAGCCCTAGGGAAGTCCGGGCTCCGGGACCTCGTGCAGGTGCTGCTTGTACTCATCCTGGAGCGGGAAGACCAGCTTCCCGTTCTGCAGGGCGTGGACGGGGAACCGGTCCTTGACGGCCTTGGGCGGGGCACCGAGGTTCTGGGTGACCCAGTCCTGGATGGCGGTCCAGTTGTCGGCGATTGAGTTGAAATCGAAGTTGTGTGGGTAGCGGATGTGCTGGTAGGCAAAGCGGTCGGGGGCCTTCCCGACGATGATGTAGCCGGTGTACTTCCGGAGCCAGGCCTTCCAAACGCCGGCGTTGGTCGTCGGGTTGGGGTTCGCGATCACGTAGCTGTCGTACAGATCGGGCGCCTCGGCCTTCTCGGCGCCGAAGAGCTCGCGGAGGCGGTCGAGGTCGGAGGTGTAGGATCCCAGGCGGCAGGCGCGGAAGACGAGCCGGGCCGGCTTCTTGGCCCGCGCGGCGGTGGCGAGTGCCTTGAGGTCCTGCAGCTCCTTGAGCGGCATCTTGAGGTTCTTCGCGAGCTGGGGCTCGTCGCTGCTGCCGTGCTTGAAATACCGGAGGAGCTCGGCGGCCGCCTCCGGCGGAAAGCCTTTGACCTTCGTGCTCTTGCTCATGGGGATCACCATGCCCCCGAGCGTGCCGTGGCTCACGATGATGATCGTGCTGCCGGCATCGGTGTCGGCGATAGCCTGCAGAAGTTGGTCCAGCCGCATGCCGGGGAGCCGCACGATCGAGTCGACATGGATCGCGCCCTTGCCGATGATGGGCTCGTCGAACGTGCTGTAGTACAGCGGGGCGGTCGGGTGGGCGTGGTCGTCGATGATGGCGACGTTCGCCATGGGCTCGGCTCCGGCGGTCGCGGGCGTGGCCGGGTGAACCGGCGGCGCCGGTGGCTCACTCGAACAGGTAGTTGAACTCGCCGTCCTTGGCCGCGACGCGGACCTTGCCGACGGCCTTGCCCTCCATGAGGCGGGTGAGGAACTCGCGGCTGATCGCCGGGAGCAGGGTCTGGGTGAGGATGGCGTCCACCATGCGGCCGCCGGACTCCCGCTCGGTGCAGCGGGAGACGATGAGGTCCACCACCGCCCCGTCGTACTCGAAGGGGACGCCGTGGTTCGCCTGCACGCGCTTCTTGACGCGGTCGAGCTGGAGGCCGGTGATGGACCGGAGCATGTCGTCGGTGAGCGGGTAGTACGGGATCACCGTCAGGCGGCCCAGCAGCGCGGCCGGGAAGATCTTCAACAGCGGCTCGCGCAGGGCCTTGGCGATCCCCTCCGGCTCGGGCATGAGCGAGGGGTCCTTGCACATGTTCTGGATCAGGTCCGTGCCGGCGTTGGTCGTCAGCAGGATGATCGTGTTCTTGAAGTTGATGTCGCGGCCCTCGGAGTCCTTCATGACGCCCTTGTCGAAGACCTGGAAGAAGATCTCGTGGACGTCGGCGTGGGCCTTCTCGACCTCGTCGAGGAGCACGATGGAGTAGGGCTTCCTCCGGACGGCCTCGGTGAGAACGCCGCCCTTGCCGTAGCCGACGTAGCCGGGGGGGGAACCCATCAGCGTGGCGACCTTGTGGGCCTCCTGGTACTCGCTCATGTTGATCGTGATGACGTTCTGCTCGCCGCCGTAGAGGGCCTCGGCCAGCGCCAGGGCGGTCTCGGTCTTGCCGACGCCGGAGGTGCCGGCGAGCATGAACACGCCGATGGGCTTGGTCGGATTCTCCAGGCCGGCGCGGCTGGTGCGGATGCGCTCGGCGATGAGGTCCAGCGCATGCCGCTGGCCGATGATGCGCTGGTTGAGCGTGTCGGCGAGCTTTAGCACAGCCTGGATGTCGTCCTTGACCATGCGGCCGACGGGGATACCCGTCCAATCGGCGACGACGGCCCCCACGGCGGTGTCGTCCACCATCGGGAGGATCAGCGGGCTCTCGCCCTGGAGGGCGGCAAGCTGCTCCTGCGCGGATCGCAGATCGGCGAGCGCCGCCAGGCGGTCCTTCTCGGAGAGGGGCTCGGCGGGCGCAGGGGCCGAGTTCGATGGCGGCATCGCGGGTGCGCCGGGATCAGGCAGGGATTGCCCGGCGGCCCGCAGTTTGGCGCGGATCTCAAGCACGCGGTCGACCAGGGTCTTCTCTTCCTTCCAGCGCTTCTCCAGCGTGGCGAGCCGGTCCCGCTCCGAAGCGAGGGCCGCGTCGAGCTTCGCCCGGCGCTTCGCGTGGTCGTAGCCGACCGCCTCTTCCCGCCCGATGATGCCGATCTCGGTCTCGAGGTTCTGGATCGTCCGGGTGCAGTCTTCGACCTCGGCGGGTGTCGCATACTGGCTGACGGCCACGCGAGCGCAGGTAGTGTCGAGCAGGCTCACGGCCTTGTCGGGGAGCTGGCGGCCCTGGATATAGCGGTGGGACAGCTTGACCGCGCCCTCCAGGGCGGAGTCGAGGATCTGCACACGGTGGTGCTTCTCGAGGGGCGCCGCGAGTCGGCGGAGCATGTCGATCGCCTTCTCCGGGGAGGGCTCATCGACCTTGACCTCCTGGAACCGGCGGGTCAGGGCGGGGTCTTCCTCGAAGTACTTCTTGTATTCCGCGCGGGTGGTGGCGCCGACGGTGCGGAGCGTGCCGCGGGCGAGCGCGGGCTTGAGGAGGTTGGCCGCGTCGTTCTGGCCGGCGGCGCCGCCGGCGCCAATCAGCGTGTGGATCTCGTCGATGAAGAGGATGATGGGCTTGGGGGAAGACTGGACCTCGTCGATGACCTGCCGCAGACGGTTCTCGAACTCCCCCTTCATGCTGGCCCCCGCCTGGAGCAGTCCCAGGTCGAGCGTGCGGAGCGTGACGTCCTTCAGGGCCGGGGGGATGTCGCCCTTGGCGATGCGCTGGGCGAACCCCTCGACCAGCGCTGTCTTGCCGACACCCGCCTCGCCGGTGATGATCGGGTTGTTCTGCCGGCGCCGCATGAGGATATCGATCATCTGGCGGACCTCCTCGTCGCGCCCGACGATGGGGTCGATCTCGCCCCTCCGGGCCTTCTCCGTCAGGTCCACCGAGAACCGCTTGAGTGCTTCCTGCTTGCCCATGGCCGCGGGCGGCAGGGCACCGCTCGCCTCCCCCGGCTCGCCCGCGCCCCCTCCTGCGCCGCCGGCCCGCGACCCATCTTGGGCCACGAGCGACTCCTCCGGAGACCCGGCGGTGATCTGCGGGAGGTTGTCGGCCAGCTCCTCGGGCTTGATCTTCGCGAACTCCTTGGAGATGGAGAGCAGCACGCTCCGCAGCGCGGGGGTCTTGAACATGCCCACGATCAGATGACCGGTGCGGACCTGCGACTCCCCGTACTTGAGCGTCGCGTACACCCACGCCCGCTCCACCGAGTCCTCCAGGTGTGGCGACAGGTCGGTGATCGAGGTGGCCCCGCGGGGAAGGCGGTCGAGCGCCGCCGTCACGTCCGCGGCCAGCCGCGAGGGGTCGAACGCATACTTCTTCGCGATGCGGTGCAAGTCCGAGTCCGGCGTCTGGAGCAGCTGCTGCACCCAGTGGGCCAGCTCCACGTACGGGTTGCCCCGCAGCTTGCAGAAGACCGTGGCGCTCTCGATCGACTTGTACCCGAGGCTGTTGAGCTTGCCGAAGAGTGCGGCGCGTTCGATCTCGGACATGGGTCACTCCATCCCCGGACGGCGGCGGCCGCCGTGCGGTCATCAGGGGGCTAGGACGCGGGCCTCAGGACCAGTTCATCGGCGTTGTGCCCGAGTGGCCCGCTGCGGAGCCACGTCGTCCACCCCAGCCGCCCCACCCGCCCCAGCGTGATCTGCGGGACCTCGTCGGCGAGCAGCACCAGCCGGACGTCCCACGTGAACTCGTCGCAGACATAGTTGCGGACCCAATCCACCATCCGGTCGAGGCTGGAGCCGCTGGGGAGGAGCCGCTCGTAATCGCCGAACCGCATCGGGCCCATGCGGATGCGAAACTTCTGCTGGCAATCCCAGAACCGCGAGCCGACGATGATTGTCGAGCCCAGCAGCCCGGTCCCGCGGGATGCCCCCACGCGGCAGCGGGAGTCCGCGGGGAGGTCGAGCCACTGCCCGACCATCTGCTGGATCTGCACCGGGACGCGGAAGTAGTCCTCCAGGATCGCGCGGAGGCCGTCGGCATGCCGTGTGTGGTTCGCGAGGTGCCCGCTGTAGTGCAGCTTGGCGATGTCCGGCACCCGGTCGCGCGTGAGGAAAGAGTCCTCCCCGATGCCCAGGAGCGAGCCGACGTACGCCGCGAACCGGTCCTGCGCCGGCCGGTCGAAGCTGACGGCCTGACGGCTCAGGGCCCAGGCCCGGTAGAACAGCGAAATGGCCCGATGATTGAAGACGTCCAGGAAACGGGCCAGGGTCGGGTCGGCGTGGTTCCGTTCGCGGTCGCGGGCGTACTCGGTCACGTGCAGCGGCATCGGGCCGTTAGGCCCGAGCAGGCCCATGAAGCTGACGAAAAGCCGTGGCGATGCGCCGTTTGGCCGATCCCGCAGCGCCCGCACCGTCGACGTCGCGAACGCCAGCGACGGCTCCTGGCAGAACCGGACCGGGTCTTCCCACGCGTGCTCGGAGGCGCCGACGCGCGGCGCCGCCGGGTGCCCGCATTCGATGCGGCGCACGGCGAGGAAGAAGTCGAAATCGAACGGCTGCTCCCGCAGCGCGCCCAGGACGCCGTCCGGGCTCGGGGATTCCGCCGGAGCGGGGCCGGCGTCGGCCGGGACGGGAGGTTCGGCGTGGAGCGTCACAGGATGTGCCTCAGGCCCACCCGCGCCGGCCACCGCATGATCTCGCCCCGGTCCGGCGTCGTGACGACCGTCTCGGTGAACGAGTTGATCGACACGTACTTGGCGAAGAACTCCTCCAGGACCGCGCCGAGAACGAACACCCCGGTGCCCTCGAACGCGGTCTCGTCGAGCGTGACGGTGATCTCCAGCCCCCGCGCAAAGGCGATCGGCCCGGGCGTCAGCACGCGACGCGTGATCGCCCGGCGCGAGACCGACCGGACGCCCTCGATCTGCTTGCGGATCGCCGGCTCGGCCGAGTCACCATAGAGCTTGAGCAGGTCCCGCAGGGCCTTGGCGCCCTGCCCGTCGGCGCCGTCGATCAGCGACAGGTAGTTCAGGGACAGGTGGCTCACCGCCCGCCACGCGAACTCCCCCTCGCAGTGCGAGAACCGCGGCGGCGTCGGACCCGTGATGCAGCGGATCGACTCCACCGGCGCCCCCTGCTCGAGCGTGAAGTCCGTCTTGCCCCGGCCGACCGGCATCCGCAGCGGCAGGTCGCGGTTGGTGCACAGCGTCTCGATGCCCAGCTGCCGCACGTCCGGCTTGTAGGGCGCGGCCGTGGCGTCGACGATCGACACGTACACCTCGCTCCCCGCGTAGCTGGAGCGCGGCCCGGACTGCTGCTCCTTCGCCGAGAGCGTGCGCGGCACGCGGCTGATCGCGAAGTACGCGCCGGATTTGGCCCCGTCGTCCGCGTCGGTGGCCGCGTAGAACGGCCGGAACTCGCGGGTGACCTCGTTGCTCTCGCCGAACCCCGACACGCCCCGGACCTGGTAGACCTCGAAGTCCAGCGGCCGGGTCCGGTCCGGGATCACCTGGAACTCGGAGAACCGGTCGGTGACGTGGATGCGATCGGACCGCTTGGGGAAGAGATTCACCGCCGGTGCGCAGTGCAGCTGGAAGTTGGCCGCGTCCACCCGGTTCTCCAGCCGCAGGTCCGCCTGGTCCAGCAGGAACAGCAGGTCGACCTCCGTCTCGGAGCTCTTGGCCACGCCCGGGCGCAGCCCAGACACCTCGAGGAACAGGAACCGCTGCGGCATCGTGAAGTACTCGTGCAGCAGGCGGTACCCGTGGAACGACCGGGCGTCGTGGGGGAGCAGGGCCTCCTCATCGCGGTACCCGACGCGCGCGACGGCGGAGGCGGGCAGGATGTGCCGCCACGGCACCGGGGTTCGGGCGGGCTGCAGCACGACGGCGCAGGTGTGCGCGAGGATCTGCTCGTCGATCTGCATCGGCGTCTCGGCGTTGCCGTGCAGGTACATCACCAGACGGTCGAGCTTGATCGCCTTGAACGTGAGCGTGGACGGGCACCGGAGCCGGACGCGCAGCCCGGCCTTGGGCGTCACCCCCGGGATGGACGGCGGCTGCATCGACGCGAGGTCCCGCGTCGCGTACCGCGCCTCGATGACCTCCAGGGGGAAGAGCGTCACATCGTGCGCCGTGCGGTACTCGCACGCCGTCTGATCGCCCTTGCCGATGATGCTCCGCAGCGACCGGCCGCGGGGCAGCACGAACCCCTCGGCGAGCGCCCCCTCCGCCAGGTCCGGCCGGAACTGCGCCACCGCCATCGACGGTGTCGGCGCCAGGTAGTGGGGGTAGACCGTCTCCAGCAGGCTCTGCGTGAAGCGGGGGAACTCGGCGTCGAGCTTCAGCTGCACGCGGGCGGAGAGGAACGCGAAGCCCTCCAGCAGCCGTTCGACGTACGGGTCGGCGCACTCGGTGGTGTCCAGCCCGAGGCGGCCCGCGATCTTGGGGAACTCCTGGGCGAACTCCCCGGCCGTCTCGCGGAGATGCTGCAGCTCGCGGTTGTAGTAGCGGAGCAGCCGCCTATCCATTCGGCCGGTCCTCGATGGCGCACTGGCCCGTCTCCAGGTCCACCTGCGTCTTGACGTACAGCGACTCGGGGACCGGCTGCGCCCAGAGCTCGGCCCGGATCTCGAAACGCACCGCATTGGGCTTTCCAGCACATTGGGATCCTAAGCTTAGAATTCCACGTGGACAAGTTGT
>JADMIO011121675.1_pt1 | contig 39926 bp, 29 predicted proteins | sample 8958161 | NCBI WGS metagenome assembly JADMIO01 (sample SAMN16585339, study PRJNA669376) | soil metagenome | isolation source: Crop rotation soil | place: USA: Cullars Rotation, Alabama | collected 2011
CGCGACAACTTGTCCACGTGGAATTCTAAGCTTAGGATCCCAATGTGCTGGAAAGAGCGCTATACACAGGCTTTGCAGGAATTCCGAGTAGCCGTGCGTCTGGACCGTGAGAACGCCAACGCGCGTTACGCGCTGGGCTACACGCGCGAATTGGTGGAGACCGGCCGTGACCCATCGCGGCCCAGCGCCGCAGCCCAGGGTGGAGCGCTGAACAGTTCGTCGCGGGTAACCAATCTGGCCAATTTGCAGTCGCCTGGCGCCGAGGACCGTTACCAGGCGCTGACCCAGGACCCGACAGTGGCGCGAGCCTCTTCGCGTTCTTATGGGGATACTGAGGTTGAGGCCGTGGTTGGTGAGAATGGCACCCGAAACGGCAGCATATCCCATGTAGAGCTGTCCGGTGACAAACACACGGTAATTGGAGTCGGCGCTTCTCGCGACAGCTTCGATGAGATCAATGACCGATCCAACTCCGATACAACCGACGATAAGTTGAATGTGTTGTTCGGCAGGAAATCCAAGAATAATCCATCTAGCTTTTTTATCCTCGGTGACTATGAGAAGCTGGAGGAAGGCCTCAATAAGGGTGACCAGCCGCCGCTTATCGCCGATCTGGCGCGCAACGAGGCCAAAAAGCCGCGCCTTGTTTTGGGCGGTAACTGGCAAAAGAATAACGACAGCCGAACCCGGTTTTTATTGCAGTATTCGAAACCGGAGTCCAATTTGGTAAATCCGTTATTCGGCGACACGCAGGATCTGGACGGCAAAAGCTTCAATGCGGAAGTGCGGCATGATCGGCGCCTTGGGCGCGACCATTTTCTTAGCCTTGGTGCTTTCGACGGTAAGCGCAGCCTTGATACCCAGCTATTTATTGCGGGGCTGCCGCCTATATTCCCGGATCAGTTGACTTTCCAGGAGATCGATTACAAATTCCGGGGCGCTTATTTGCGGGATGAATATCAGGCCAGCCGGAAGCTGACCCTTACCGGCGAAGTGAAGGTTCTTAAGCTCGATATCGATAACAGTATCTCGTTCGATCCGGCGCTATTCCCCGACACCTTCATCCATCTGGATGAGCAGAAAGTTTTGCCTTATTTCCTCGCTGAGTATCGCGCCAATTCGTCCACCTCCTTTCGATTCAGGGGCAGGCGTGTTTTTGGAGGCATTTTTGACTTCCAACTGCTCTCACCAAAGGACACATTCCTGTCACCGTTGGGAGATCTTCCCGCTTTGTTCATCACGGGCAACGGCACGAGTTTTGAATTGGAAGGAGACCATACTTTCCGAAACGGTTCCTTCTTCCGGCTGGGTGTCTTTCAGCAAAACATGAACAATCTGTCGGTTCCCACTTCGGATGGTTCCGGCGCCAACATCGACCGCAGCCGTTTGCGTGGTGTTCGCGCTGGTTTCGAGGGCGCTCTCACCCAGGACATCTCGTATTTCATCAACGCGGGATACACCTCAGCGAAGGACAGGACAACAGACGGACAAATTCCGAATGTTCCCCGTTTTACAACGGAAGCCGGACTTCAATACCTCAACGGCAGAGGCTGGTTTTTACAGCCCTCTGTTTATCACCAGGGCAGCCGGCATCGCGCCGATGGCAGCGAAGCCGATGGCTTCACCACGTTCAACTTGCGGACCGGAAAGCGTTTTGGTTTGAAAGCCGCGGTTTTCCTCGAAGTCGTCAACATTACCGACAAAGAATTTGATATTCTCGAAGTCGAGCAGCCTGGTCGCCAGTTCCGTATTGGCGTTACTGGCCGGTTCTAACAGATAGCCGGTTTAAGTCCTGCCCCGCGGCTTTCGTTGACGTTTAACTGGCCGTGGGGCGGTCGTTTGCCGCCTTGTTCCTCCAGGCAGGCAGATACCTTTCCGTGCCACATCGTCTCCCCCTCCTAACCGCATTAATATGCATAAATTCTGTTCGCTCGTGGTAATTCGAATTACCAGAGAAGGCCCAGTCTTTTAGACGGGTTTTTGCCACAAAAAGGGCTCGCGTTATAGCAAAAGCTGCGCCTATCCATGCCAAAATCCTCTATAAATTATTGCTAATTACTTATTGCTGTAATATATCAGTATTTTTAACCACTTAAATCTCATTATAATCCCATTTACGCGATGTGAAGTTATATAGCTATGTTTACATTGTGGTGGGGACGGGTATAATCATTGCGTCGCTTCAAGGCGTGGCAAGAAGCGATAATTTTTTTGTCTATGGGAGTGGGCGAAAAATGAAGAATTTAAAAGTTCGGAAGTTAGGTTTGTGGAGCATGTTGCTCTCTGGTTTGATGGTATTGTCCGCGGTTGCCGCTAACAGCGTGCAGTCCCCGGTGAAGAATGCCGATCATTATGATTGCATGAGCTCATGCTATCTCAATTATCGCGCTTGTCTGATGTCCGGTCAGCAGCAGGCCTTCTGCGTCAACCAGTATCAGATGTGCAGCATCGGTTGCGGCGGCGGCGGAACCAACGGCGCGGCCAAGGCTGGCAGCTAAGCAAAACCGGTCGTAACGGCGATTCCATCGCCCAAAACTGGCACATTTTTTGCTCCAAGCATCGGGGCCGAACGGGGAATTCCCCGTCCGGTCCCTTTTTGTTTTAGGACGAATTGTTTGGTCGAAATTTGGAATGTTCGAGCCGGGGCAATTGGCTTTTGCCGTGGCCCGGCACACAACGCCACGGAGAACATAGGCTTTCCGTGGCTTTGTGCATTCGTGAAACCATAAAAAAATTAAAAAAAATTGATTTTTGCCATAATATTCTTAGAAATTAGCTTTGATGTGGTATAAGACAGTAGATTTTGACAGCCCTACGCTGCACTCAATCGATACAGTGGAAGGCAAATTAAAGCAAAAAGCGAGGTGGGACGATGGAGCAGTATCCGGCCATAGATTCGGAAGTAACGACCGGAACCCGAGACAATTCGACTGGGGAAACGGCGGAGGCAACGGATTCATCCATCGCGCTTGCAGAAGGCCAGGATCAAGCGGAGCTATTCCAACCGTCACCGCCGCCGAACATCGATACAGCAACACTGCCGCCTCCACCACAGACCATCGACGAAATCCGCGCCGCCCTGTCCAAGCGCGAACAACAAATCAGCGCCATCCAGCGTTTGGGCAGGACCCTGCTCATCCGCACGACGGATTTCGACCACTTGATGAAGCAGACGCTCAATACAGCGGTCGAAATTCTGGATGGCGACGTCGGCTCGATCCAGTTATATGACTCGGATGCCGATTCCCTGGTGTTTCGCCACGTTTTCGATCCCGCTGACGAAGTTTTGATTGGCCACTCCGTGCCGACCGTCAAAGGAATAGACGGCCGGGTTTTCCGTTCGGGCGTTTCGGATTTGACGAACCGGGTCGGCAATCGCAAGGAGTGGAACGACGCCGTCGATTCCAGCACCGGTTATCACACCGATAGCATGCTGACGGTTCCGCTGAAGAAACAGGACGGCTCGCGCCTGGGCGTAATGCAGGTACTCAACGGTAAGCGTCCGTTCGATCAGCGCGACCTCGAGGTCCTGGAAGTTCTGTGTTCGCAGGCTTCCCAGGCGATGATCAGCGCCCACCTTTATGAGGACGCCCAACGCCGCCTTGATCATTTGCAGGCTTTGCGCAGCATCGACCTGGCGATTACGGCCAGTCTGGACCTGCAGATTACTCTCGACGTCTTTGTAGAACAAGTTATTACCCAGCTCAAGCTGGATGCCGTCAATGTATTGCTGCTGAATCCGCATCTGCTGACCCTGGAGTATGCGGCGGGACGCGGCTTTCATTCCGACGCCTTGCGCCACACCAATTTGCGTTTGGGTGAGGGATTGGCCGGGCGCGCTGCGCTCGAGCGCCGCGTCATTAATATCCCCAACCTCAACGAGACCACCAACGGCCTGCTGCGTTCGCCACACCTTAATGAAGAAGGCTTCATCACCTATTTCGCGGTTCCTCTTATCGCGAAGGGCCAAATAAAGGGTGTCATCGAAACCTTCCATCGCTCGCGTCTGGATCCTGATCCGGAGTGGCTGGCCTTCCTGGAAACGCTCGCCGGGCAGGCGGCTATAGCGGTGGATAACGCCGCTCTGTTCGACGATTTACAGCGTTCCAATACGGAACTGGCTCTTGCTTACGACACCACCATCGAAGGCTGGTCCTGTGCGCTGGACTTGCGGGATAAGGAAACCGAAGGCCATACCATCCGCGTGACGGAGATGACGTTGCGTCTCTCTCGCGCCATGGGTATCGGTGAAAACGAACTGGTTCACATTCGCCGCGGCGCCCTGCTGCACGATATCGGCAAGATGGGCATTCCGGACGCGATTCTCCTCAAGCCCGGGCCGCTCACCGACGAAGAATGGATCATCATGCGCAAGCATCCGGTCTATGCCTTGGATTTGCTTTCACGCATCCCCTATCTCAGGCCCGCACTGGATATTCCGTACTACCATCATGAGAAGTGGGATGGCAGTGGCTACCCTTGCAACCTCAAGGCGGATCAAATTCCTCTGGCGGCGCGCATCTTCGCGGTGGCCGACGTATGGGATGCTCTGCGCTCGGATCGTCCTTACCGCGCTGGCTGGTCCGAGGAGAAGGCTCGCGATTACATCCTCGGTGAATCCGGAAAGCATTTCGATCCGCGTGTCATTGAAGTTTTTGCAAGCCTGGATTTGTCACATCTGTATCGCCCCAGCAATTCCGGTTAATCGCTTTTACAAAAAATCTGGAGAGAAGAACGACGCGTGTGGCCATGGAGAGTCACACGCGTCGTTTTTTTGAGGACCTTATTTCTTAAAGGCTGTTTAGTAATTCGTTTGCCGGCGTCATTTGCGCCCTTAACGCACCATTACCATTACAACCGCCACTCCCACAGACTCCCTGCGTAATATTGGATTTACTAAACAGCTTCTTAGAGCCTTGAAATTATTCCTGCTACACTGGCCGCCATGAAATTTGGGTTATGTTGCTCGCCCAGTCAACTGGGCCTGGATGGCGGCCATTCGACGGAGACGTTTCGAGGAAACCTGGAGCTTTTGGCCGAGGCCGGCGCCCGTTATATCGAGTTTCCGGTTGGGGTTACGGTTGTCGAGGGGGATGAGGCGCAGTGGGAAATATTACGGGAAGCGCTACGCGACGCGCCGTTGGCTGTGGAAGCCTTCAATACCTTCATTCCCGCACATCATCGTATCACCGGGCCGGCAGTGAATCTCAACGGAGTTCTGAAATATTGCAAGACCGCCCTCGGGCGTTGCCGCGAGGCCGGTGCTACTATTGTGGTGCTCGGTTCGTCCGGGGCGCGTAAAGTGCCGGAGGGATTCCCCAGGGATGAAGCCATGCGGCAATTCATGGAATTCTCCCGTGAGTTGGCGCCGCTGGCGAGAAATGAGGGCATTACCATTTGCCTGGAACCCCTGAACTACCGGGAAGACAACCTGCTGCTGACGGTCGAAGAAGGCGCGCGCCTGGTCGATGAACTGGGCTGTCCCGGAATTGAGCTGCTCGCGGATTTCTACCACATGCAGGAGAATGGCGAGGACCTTCACACAGTGGCGGCGGCCGGAAGCCGCCTGCGGCACACTCATTTGGCGGACATAGGCCGCGTGGCGCCGGGCTATGCCGGGGAGGGCGAAGCGGATTTCGTGGGCTTTTTCCGAGCCCTGCGGGAAAGCGGCTACACCGCCAATCCCGAAACAGCGCGGTGTTCGTTCGAAGGGAGTTACGATGACATTTTCGCGCAGGCTGCCCCCATGTTGTCGCTATTACAGAGGCGTTACATTGAGGCGACATCGTAATGGCCGCTGAGCCTGGGCATTAGCTTTGCACCCCGTTCCCACGTAAAATAGCGTTTCTAAACAAAAATAAGTGGAGGCCACAATGGCGGATGACTTTGAAGAACATCATGGCGGGGGGTATTTGCGCGGGCTGCTGACGGGTGTGTTGGTCGGTGCCGCCGCCGCCCTTTTGCTCGCACCCAAGCGCGGTGATGAGATGCGGCAGGATTTGACGGAAAGCGCCGGGCGCTGGCGTGAGAAAGCGGAAGACCTCAAGAGCAAGGCCGGCGATTTGAGCGGCCGGGTATCCGAGACAGCTCAGGACTTGAAGGAACGTGGGCAACACTTTGTAGAAAGCGCCAAGGAGCGGGGAGCATCGGTTTTCGACCATGCTCACGACGAAGTTGACGAACTTGCTTCCGAAGCGGCCGAAGGCATTGCGGAAGTTAAGGAGAAAGTCGAAGAGCAAGCTCACGACGTTGTGGAAAGCATCTGACGGGCGGTTCTTACAGTCTGGTTGGAATCAATGAAACGCGCGGCGAGTTACGGTTAAACTCGCCGCGCGTTCATGTCTGCCTCTTCTTCCCTGCCAAAATCTGATTTTAGCGTCGCGTGCCGCCGCATCCTGGTTCTGGGCACCGTAATACTTTGGTGGCTGTCTTTGCAGCGCGCGGGACTGTTCGCGCTCGGTTGGGTCGCTTTCGCGCCATTTTTCCTCGCTCTAAATTCCCTGCCCCGCACCGCATCCCGATTTTGGTTTGGATGGCGCACCGGCATCCTGGCTTTTGCCGCCATCAACTGGTGGATTATTCCCGCCATAGTTAAGGGCGGGGGCGTCATTGGAGTCGGTCCCTTCGCGGGATTCTTCCTTGGTATATTGGCGGTAATCCTCATTGGAATTGTCCATGGAACCGGCCTGGCTGTTTTGGCGGCGTTGTGGAACCTGGGTGGTGGGTTTTTTCGACGCATACCCTTGCTGGTGCCACTGGCCGCTGCCGCGTGGTGGTGGGTTTTCGAGGCACTGCGGACGTCCGGTCCGCTGGCGCACGCGTGGGGAGCCCTTGCTTGTTCGCAGTGGCGCGATACGGCCCTGTTGCAGTCGGCTGCTTTTGTGGGCCAGCATGGCCTGAGCGCCCTATGTCTGTGGTTCTCGGCCAGTTTTGCTCTCTGGTTACAGCGGGACAACGCGGCTCGCTCGCCTTCCCTGTGGATTTTACCGATGGCGGTTTTCGCGGCCTTGCACGCTTGGGGCGGCTGGCGGTTGTGGAATTACGATCACGAGACAGGAACGCGGCGTTCACTAGCGGTCGCACTGGTGCAGACGGATGTTCCCAGTCTCCGCAAGAATCGGGACGGCGGCGAATCGCATTTTGACCAAGCTCGGCGCCTGACGCGCGAGTTTTGGAACGCGGGAGGGCGAGCCGACCTTGTCGTCTGGCCGGAAACTACGGCCACGCTGGGAGGAGCCAATGACGACTTGCACCGGCTGTCAGTATTGGTTGGGGATGGTAAGGGAGCATTGCTGACGGGTGCTCAGGCTTCCCAGCGGCGGCAGGGACTTTACAACCGGGCATTATTGGTTCAACTGGCCGCTAGTGGCGACGTGACGTTGCAATCTTCGGACAAGGTGCGTGTTGTTCCGTTTGGCGAGCGGGCTCCCTTTAGCGATCAACTGCCCTGGCTGAGCGTCCTGGCCCCCAAGCCGCCGGTGATTCCGGCTTCCGAAGCGTCGCTCCTTACCCTGGGTGGAAGCGGCGATGGAACAGCGATTGGTCCGTTAATTTGCTTTGAAAGTTGCTTTCCGCAGCCTGGCCGGGATTTGCGTGCGCGCGGAGCCGGGGCATTTTTCGTGCTGACCAACGACGAGTGGTGCGCCGGGACGACTGCACCGTGGGAACATGCGGTGATGAGCGTACTCCGCGCGGCGGAGAACGGCGTGAGCGTGGCGCAGGCCGCCAACGGGGGCTTCACTTTTGCGGTCGATGCCCGTGGCCGCTTCCTTGCCATCAGCGATTTCGGCAAAGCCCAAACCCTCGAAGTGAAAATGGCGTTGCGATAGAATTGCCTGTGATGGATACCATCTGGGCGCCGTGGCGCGTCGGTTACATTTTGGGCGAGGACGGGGATAAGCCGCCTCCGCCTCCCAACGCTACCGGGTGCATCTTCTGCGACAAACCGGGGGCGGGAGACGATCGGGCTCATCTGGTTGTGGCTCGGGCACGCTACAGCTTTGTGCTGCTGAATCTCTATCCGTATAACAACGGCCATTTGATGGTGGCTCCTTACCGGCACGTCGCGCGCCTTCAGGACTTGCCAGACGAAGAAATTGCCGAGATTTTTCTCGTGGCGAGACGCATCGAGCCAATTCTGAAGGAAAAGCTAAATTTCGACGGGCTCAATATCGGAATGAATGTCGGTCGGGTGGCGGGAGCGGGTATCGACGCCCACCTGCATCTGCATATCGTTCCTCGCTGGAGCGGAGACACCAATTTCATGCCGGTTATTGGCGAGACCAAGGTCATTCCGCAGTCGCTTCAAGCTGTGCGAGAATTGTTGGCGTCGCCGGTGCAGGCAGCATTAGACGACTTGGTTGCTTAGGGCAGTACGGGGTAAACTTGGCGTAAGGAGCTGTCATCCCAATCATGAAGCGAAATGCCGCCTGGCTCTTTTCCGCCGTTTGCGCCGTTCTCGTGATGTGCCCGTCGCTCTCAAGGGCGCAGGACGTCCAGATTTTGTTTCCGCAGAACGGCCAGTTGGTTCGCGGTGAAATTACTGTCCGTTATGCTGGTATTCCGGATGGCGGATATGCCGTCGTCAAAATGGACGGTGTTTTCACCTCGGCCACGGCCCAGACTTCGTTTATTCTCAACACTTTTCCTCCCACCTTCCCCGGGGATGGAACTCACCGTATCTCGATTACCGGCATCAACTCCAGCGGAAAATCTGTTGGCACAGCCGAAGTCAGTTTTGAAGTTGCCAACGGTCGCAAGGTGGCAGGAGAAGGCACGGTGCTGTTCTCGCACTTCATCGATGCCGATCGCCTTGCCGAGGAAGTGCAGCGCTACCGGATTTTTGCCGTCAGTGACGCCACGATAGAGTCTGGTGATGCTGGAGGAGGTGGCGCTGGTGGCGGTGCCGGTGGAGGTGCCGGTGGCGGCGATGGGGAAGCCGAGGAGTGGATACCCGCTCCGCTGGACTGGCAAGTTTCCGCGTTCCTGCGGCGTGAAGTGCGGGACGTGGGTATGTTTAGTGACGACAAGAAAGATGGCGTAACCTCCGCCAACATAAAAACGGTGGTCCAGGAAGCATTTCATCGCCAGCGCAAAAGCGAAGGCGGTACGGGAACTGGTGTGGCCGGGGGGCAAGCCGGAGGTGGAGGGTCCGCCGCGCCCAAAAGAAAGAAGAAAAAGAAGGGGCCACCGACCAAAGCACCGTGGAAGACGGAATGGACCGAAGCTCCTGAAGTGGGTCAATACTTTGTCAAAATGATAGAGCCGTCCGGCAAAGATTACAATGCCACAAAAAAACCAGCTACGATTGCTTTGGCGGACCTGCTGCCCACATTCCCAACTACACCGATATCTCCAGGTTCCACCTGGGAAACTCGCATGACTTTTTTGGGAGAGTTGTCCGCTCGAGAACCGATCTATGTTACCGCACCGATGACGTTCACCTCCTACGAGACACTAAAGACTCTGGCGGGCTTCAACGTTCGCACCGCAAAACTGGAGTCCCGCTTTCCTCTTGACGACCCTAAACTCGAGAAGCAGAGGAAGACTATTGCCATTAACCTTATTCTTAAGGGCGGCAACTCCACTTCCGGAGGCTCTGGTGGTGCAACCGGAGCCGGAACCGCCGGCCTGGCCGGAAATGCGGGAGCGGCTGGCACTTCCGCGTCCGCGCTGGCCCCCGAAGATTTTCTCGCCTATAGCGAAGCTATAACGGGGCTTCGCGCCTCGTTTTCCCGTATCATCTGGTTCGACGAAAAGAGGCATCATGTTGTACGCTCTCAGGACATCCTGCACATATCCTTCAGCTATGAGCCGGCAGAGGAAGAAGATGAGGGCGGTGGCGGCGGTGGCGGTGGCGCCCTGGGCGGGGCGCAAGGCGGCGCAGGCGGAGGCCCCACCAAAATCGGCTATGTCCATACTGTCGACACCTGGCTGGATGATACCGTGCCCAACCCAACCGACAGATGGACGGGCCTCGGGCCTGCCCATGGAAACTCCACGGCGCGTGATAAGTATGTGGCCAAGGACCCCACAATCGAGAAGATCAACAAACCGACGCAACAGCCGTAAAACTGCCCACGTTTTCGGTGAATATGAATAGAGAGAGGAAGCACTTTTAGTGCTTCCTCTCTCTATTTGTGCCCTTCAGCCTTCAGGAAGTGAAGTTTCGGGATTCGGGCAACAGTAACGAGGACCATGGAGCGGCCGTGATAGAATAATTGCGAACCTCAAAACTCGCATTCACGGTCTCTTCCCTATGGTCCATAAAGGTACTTCTCTCTACAGAGCTCTCGATCATCTTGCCGATGCCGTCATCCCCATACTAGCGATAGTTCTGCTGGTCCTGCTGATTCGCGGCACCATCAAAAAGGAAATCGATTGGCGTTGGTGGGCCGCCGCGCTGCTGGGTATTGCCGCGGTGTATATCGTGAAGGCCATTGACGACCACTTTCACCTTTGGAAGAGTTTCGGCAGCGACTACAGCTCACATTCCGCCTGCACCCTGGCTTTGTTGGTGCCCTTGATGCATTTGCGTTCCCTTTGGAAAACCGCTCTGGCCGCCGTTTTCGTGGCCTATGCAATACTCATGATTGTGCTGAAGTTTCACACTCCGCTGGACATCATCAGTACGCTTATCGTGGTTGTGCCCCTGTTGTGGCTCGTGTATTCGAGTTTGCTGCGCCAAGTGCAAAAGCCGGCCGCCAATTTGTAACTCGGCGCGACTTTTAAGAAATCGCCTCCATTGGCACACGCACGGTAAGTGCGCCGGGCAATACCTCGGCTATCAGAGGCGTTTTCATATCCACCACCTCGCCATCAATCTGCAAATCCAGAGGAGGTGTTGAGCGGATTTCTATTTTACGGGCTTGATGAAAAGAGACGGCCCTGTCTTCCTGCAAGCGCCCCAATAAGGCCCTCAGAAGCAGCCTGGCGACGTCCCGCAGGCGGAATTGATGCAGAAGGCACAAGTCCAAAAGGCCGTCCTCCATTTTGGCGTTCGGTGCAAAGTGCAGGTTGTTGCCAATTTGCCCGGCGTTGGCCACCACTACGGCGACACCGACTTGTTGCTGTTCGGCGCCATCATCCAGTCGAAAAGAGAAACTCGATGGCCGCTTTCCTACTTCAAGCAACATGGCTTTTACGTAAGCCAGTTTGCCCAGCCGTTCTTTCTCCTCTGAACTGGCGCGGGAAACCAGGCGTTCGGTGAGACCCAGCCCCAGGCCAAGTGCGAACAATTTGTCGTTGCACCGGCCAAGGTCGATACTTAGGTCACGGCCCTCCGCTGCGACCTGAACAGCCTTTTCTATTTCCATCGGGATATTCAAAGCCGTTGCCAGCAGGTTCGCTGTTCCGCCCGGGACAATCGAAAGAACCAGCCGGCCGGTGTTAGTACTTTTGCCCAGACCGTTAATGACGGACATAACCGTTCCGTCCCCGCCGCAAGCGATGAGATGGCAAGCGCCGTTAGCGACAGCCCTTAAAGCTAAATCTTCTCCCGATATCTCCGGCGTCGTCTCCTGAATTTCGAACCTGAGCGAGTATTTCCTCAGAGTATTTTCCAATTGTCCGCGAAATTCATCTCCTGTCGAGCCGGACGCCGGGTTCAGCACTACCGTTACATTTTCCATGATTTCGTCTATAGGGCTCGTGCAACGGTCAAGGCGTAAATATCCTTCTTCGCGACACCTGCTGTGCTATGAAGCACTTGGGCACACTCATACAGAGTGGCGCCGGTGGTGCTGACATCGTCCAACAATAAAATCCCCGCTCCAGCGGGCCAGGGCGTATTTGCCTCCCAGGCAGCCTGCGACAGGGCGAAAGCACCTTTGAGGTTGGTGGCCCGCTCGCTGGCAGGCAACTCCATCTGAGGCACTGTATGGCGCGTTCGTTGCAGTATTGACGCCACGACTGGAAACTTCGGACGGCTCCGCATCAAACCGGCCAGTTCCAGCGCCAAAAGCACACTCTGGTTGTGGCCACGCCGCCACTGGCGCCAGGTGTGGAGTGGCACCGGCACGATGAGGTGAATGCGGTCGAGCGGAATCTCCTGACCTTCCGGAGTCGAGATGAGGTAGTTGAAAAGGAGGTTGGCCAGAGCGCTCGCCCGCGCCGTTTTGCCGTTGTATTTGAGTTGGTGGATAGCCTCGCGGATAGCGCCCGAGTAGGCGAGGGGAGCGCGCATGGCAGCCAATGGCGGAGCGCTGTGGTAGCGATTGGCGCGGCAATCGGCGCAGACCGAACCGGACGTGACTTTGGCCAGCGGATCGAAAGGCAGCCCGCACACCGCGCAAAGCGGCGAGCGCACCGGCTGGAGTCCGGCGTGGCACTCCGCGCAAAAGAGTTCTCCACTCCACAAGCCGCAGCCAGCGCATCGCGGAGGGAAAATAGCCCTTAAAACAGGCTCAAATTTATCCAAATTTGGGAGAATATGCCTATTTTCCATAACTGCACGGAGCAGTTTAGCTCATGGGTGGGCGGCCTTTGCGGTTGACAAGGCGGCTAACCTTCCCTTAAAATGGAACGGAGTTATTGACCGGCTCACTTCCACGTGCGGGCGTCGCGCCCGGCGAAATGAGGCCGGTTTTGTCGCACCTGTAAGGACTTTAGTTTTTCTTACAGACAATTTGGTTGTTGTTGCGAGACGTTCTTCGCGGCTCATCCCTTGAGTTCGTCGAACAGCTCGTGACCGCACGACCTGCAACGAGATAACAGGAAAAGGAGTTTTCTATGCACTTGCAGAAGTTTTTGCACCTGCCCACTCGCCAACGGCACGACGGCCACCACGAGAAATTCATAAGCCGTAACACCGGACGTCCATCGGTTCTCAAAAGTTCAGTTCCCTTTGCTCTGTCTGCGGCGATTCTGTTGCCGGGCATTGCCAAAGCCGATCCCAAACCGGTAGGCACCTGGGGCTGGACAACCGCCAACGGCACCTACATACGCATCCGCCCGGGCCAGCAGACGCCCATCGTGGGCAAAGCGGCGCGCCACACGCAGGTGATGGTGTGGGGCACCTTCGACGGCTGGTATCGCGTGGAGACCACCGATCACAAGTTCGGCTGGGTGTACCACGATTACATCACCGTCCCCAAAGCCGATAAATTGCACGAGCTTTCGCACTTCAAGGCCAAGAAAGCCAGCGATGCCGCCGGCCGCCAGATCCTCTACGGCAACCCGCAATTGCTCAAAAAATACTACGCTCGCTATAAAGCTCCGGGAGCCAAGAAAGGTCTCGCCAAGCAGGGCGTAACCCTGGTTTCCACTCCGAAGGCGAAACCCACCAAAGCAAAAATTGTTTTGGCGTCCACCAAAAAACCGGTCAACAGGACCAAGGTAGCCTCCCGGCCGGAAAAGAAATACGAACAACCCGCTGTCACCATGTCGAATAATGCCGTGGTCACGGTGACAACTCCGGACACCAATTTCGCGCCTACGACACCGGTTTCTTCAGTTGAAAAACCGCGAGCCGTCACCGCTACAACGGTAAAACAACCGATGGAGCTGCCGGCCGCGAAATCCGTCGAGACCACAAAAGTAACCGTTCCCGGCAAAGCACCGGCTATCTCTGCCGACGACATCATGGCAGCGCGCCGTGAAATTCTGAAACGCCAGCCAGGTTCCCGGCACACCTTCGGCCGTCCTTTGTTCAAGAAACCCACTTCAGCCACAGCGCCATCGCAGCCGGCTGAATCGGTTACCGCCACCGTGCAGCCATCGGCTATGGACTCCGGCACTATTGTGACCAGCCCGATGCCGATCAAGAATGGCAAGGTGACGAGCGCCACGCCCATTTCCGGAGAAAAGGCCAAGCCGGTAAGCGCCACTGCCATCAACCGGGGCGGCTCGCCGCGTGACCTGGCCCGCTGGGCTCAGGCCAATAACAGGTTCGGCGATGGCATGGCCAAGCAAGCGCTTTCTTATCGCGGCATGCCGTACGTCAGCGGCAGCGCCAGCCCCAACCGTGGTTTTGATTGTTCGGGTCTTGTCTACTATTTGCTCCGGTCGCGCGGTTACAACCCGCCGCGCACTTCCGATAGTCTTCCATCCATTGGTAAGCCGGTGGATAAATCCGAGCTCAAGCGCGGCGACATCGTTTTCTTTGCCAATACCTACAAAGCCGGCGTCTCGCACGTCGGCGTATACGTCGGAAACAACAAATTCGTCCACGCCGCCAACAGTGGCGCCGGAGTGCGCGAAGATTATCTCACCTCGGGATACTACGCGCAGCATTACTGGGGCGCGCGACGGGTAAAGTAGACTTCGATTGCGGAGGGGATTGAGCCGCATTCCGCAAACGCCAATCCGCAATCGCGATGGGTTTTCGCCACTACTTCTGGACCCCCGGTGAGCCCTGGAACGGGCTTCGCTCACAACTAGCACCACAAACTCTTCGCGCCCTGCACAGCTCTTTGATGTGCGGGGTGCGCGTGTCTTCGACTGGGATGCGCCAGGGATCCCTTTACCTGGAGCGGCAGCACGAAGGCCCCGGCGCGATTTTCCCGGTGTGGCATGACGTGATGCTGTTTCCCATGTACCTCTTTCGCGATCGGGGAATGGGCGTCATCGTCAGCCAGTCGCGTTCCGGACAGATCGCCGCGGCGCTGTTTCGGCTTTATGGCTGGCCGACGAACTGGGGCTCCACCAAAGGGCAGCAGGGCGTTCCGGCATTACGCAAAGGCATCTCCATATTACGTAGCGGCAATTCTCTTGGCTTCACGCCGGACGGGCCGCTGGGTCCGCGCCATAAGGCCCAGCCGGGCGTCGTCTATCTGGCCGCTATGAGCGGCGCGGCGGTATTTCCCATGGGCGTGGCCACCACAGGAAAATGGAACCTGCGCACCTGGGACCGTCATGTTATTCCTCAGCCCGGTTCGAAGGTGCACCTGCACTTGGGGGAGCCTATTTACGTCCCTAAGGAAGCCGCTCGCGACGACACAGAAATCTGGCGAGTAAAGATAGAGAATGCGATGAACGAGTGCACCGAAATTGCCCGGCAAAAGCTAGCATAAAAATGTACATTGGCGGATAGCGATAAAACACCATGCGCCGTATTTATGAGCCCTTGTTGGTCTGTATTTTTATTCTTTTCCTGTTCTTGTTGACCCGAAACCAGATTGAATCTTCGCGGCAAATACTGCGGAGCCGGGAGCTTTATCGCCTCTTTGAGCGGAGCTGCTGCGAGAAAGCCCTGCCGGAGGCAAAGCGTCTTATCGCACTGGGAGTGGATTTCTCGCAGCGCGCGGATAATGGTGAGACGGTCATGATGCTGGCTGTGCGCAACCTGGACTCTCGATCCGTGGATTTGCTGGAGAAAGTCGGCGTGCAAAACGATCCTAAGACCCAGTTGTTTGTGGAGGTATTTCAGGAAAGGCCCGCGCGTGTGGAGGCGTTATTAAAGGGCGGCGCTAATCCTAATGTCCACGACGTTAACAACTCAACGCCCATTTTTTACGCCGCCATCCTGGGCGATGTGCCGACTATCAAAATATTGCTCAAGCATGGCGCCAAATACAACGAGGTGAATAGCGAAGGCGATGCTCCCCTGGACGCCACGCTGACTTACGCCATGCCGGGCAATAAACAGGCGGCGGTTTTATTGAAGAAGATGGGGGCGTTGCATGGGTCGGAGATTTTGCGAAAACGAAAGCTATCGCATCACTGAGGGGTCGGCGGCAGGCCGTGAGTGCATTATCCATCCGTTGATTAAATTCCTGCGTGTGACAACGCATGCCATGCTAAAGGCCCAAAGATTTCCACGAAAGCACTTTCCCGGTCTAGTCCTCCTGGCCGTTGTCTGCCTCCTCGCGTACTGCCCTTCATCGCACGGCTCAGGCCATCTCGAGGTTAAAGCCGCCGGCGGCGATTGCGGCGTTGTGAACCATCCTGTCGAATTCCGCGTCGTCTTCGATTCGCCTCGCGAGGAAGGGGACTGGACGTATCGCTTCTGGGTATGGCACGGAGACTTTCACTTTCTTCCGGTGGACGGTGACACGGAGGATAACTATGTTACCTGGGTGCCGCCATACCCCGGGACGTTTCGCGTTGGCGTTTTTTTATACCATCGCTTCCCTCGCGGAACGCAGTGGATTGCTGCCGCAAATCTGGTTGCTCCCAACCTGTTGCATATTTTTTCCTTTACCATGCCAAAGGAGTTCCATCTCCTGGCTCGCGGCACTTCGGCGCCCATATACAAGGTCGCGCAGCCTCAGCAATTTGCCCAGCGCATTGAGGTGAGCAGCCAGGACCCTGCTGTCGCTCAGGTGGTGAACGTGAAGGACCAATGCGTTCTGCGTGGAGTCAAGGATGGGTCCACCGTCATTCAGGCCAAGCTTGGAACGGAGGTTGTGGGCGGATTCTACGTCAATGTCATCACTCCTAAGCTGACCTTTCGAAATGCAATTCAAGTTCCCGGTCGGCCTTCTGTGTGGGTGTGTCCGGTTAGCGCGCCTCCGGACTCGCATTGGACACACGAAGGCGACACCGTCACTGCTCACTTCGGGGATCGCGAGTTCGATTTGAACCCTTTTGATTACCCCCCCAAATTCCAATGGCGAGGCGGCGAGGGTGATGACAGTTCGACACGCTACATAAGAACCGATAAGCCCGGCGTCCAACAAATCAGCGCCAGTCTCGGCAGCGGTATTAGGGCGCGCGCTACGCTAATCGTGGTGGCCATTGAAAAGATTGAGGCTGTTTCTGCCGGGCTGCATTATTTGGACGGCCACTGCGCAGTGAGCGCGGCGGCAAACGGCGATCCGCTTGAGCTGCGCGCCGTCGTCAAACCGTCCCAGCCCGGCCTGGAGAAAGTGCTGCCGAAATTGCTGTTCTGGCAAGGCGGCACTCGCGCCCTCGATAACAGCCGGCGCGCCGTATCCCGTTTGCCGGGCCGCTACGATATCGATGTTCACTGTGGGAATTCATCCGCCGCCCTGACGCTGTGGATGGTCAGTCTCACGCTGGACTCGCTGGAGAAAACGGTTTCCCGCGAAGGCGAGCCGGTGCCGGTGGCGTTGAATCTTGAGCCGCCCGATGCCCCCGGAAAGGTCAGCCTCGATGTTTCCCGCGCGCGCGGTCTCGTATTTTTGAGCTCACCGCAACCGCGCAGTGATGCGACGCGGCGCGTATCCCCGCCGGACCGGCCCATCTATCCCGAACTCTACTGGGTGCGAGCCTGGCGGCATTCTTCTTCGCCGCAGGAAATGGTTCTCCGTTACAAATGCGGCGATTTTAAGTTGGAGAAGCGGGTGGCATTGCGCATTGCGCAGCCAGCCCTTGGTTCCAGGGTTTGCTTGCGTGTTTATCAGGCGTTGCGGCGCGGAAGTACCCTGAAATGCTCCCCTCAACAATGCTCCAGCTTGGCGGGGGGATTGCTTTTTGGTTCTCTGGAGATCTCCCTGGCGCCGGGTGAGGGCCTTGCGAGTGGAGTGAAGCAGGCGTTTTTGCGCGTTAATGAAGATTCGCCTCTCCATCGCTCCGGTAGCGCAGCGTACGACGTTCCTATTTCGTTTCTGGAAAAATCCCGCTGGCAAAAACGTGTGGCGACGTCTCGCGGCGCTCGCTGGGTGACGGCGCCTTATGCGCCGGCCGGTCTTGTGAACCGCGGCTCGAGACCTATCACGCTGCGGAGTTTAGTTTTGTGGAATTCCATGAAACGCCCTCTGGGGCATAAAGGCCTGCATAGTTTGACTTTACTCTCCACCCGGAAACAGCCGCTATTGTTGCCCTTCATAAGCAATGGAAAAATTCACTCATTGCCGGTGCCAGGGACGAGAATTCACGTTTCTAATTTGACGATTACATCGGTAAAAACAGATTCCGGCAACGCGGAATACATGCGCGCCGATCCCGAGTCCCAGAACCCACGGATCAACAACCCGCACTTGCAGGTGCAGTTCATCGACATGGGCTCTCAAGCGGGCGAAACCTACGAGTGTCGCGTGACATTCCTCAATCTCGATAACCCCACCTCGGCTTCGGTCACCCGCCGTTTGGATGCATCGACTTCCCACAAGCTTGAAGTATCACCGCCTCCCTCCGATAGACTTACGGCGTGGGGATTCGACGTCACTGTGGTCAAGCGGCGTGGCGCTGAGGTATTGGATACCCAGCGCTGGCTCAGCGAATACTTTTACTTTGAAGAGACGCGGTTTTGGCGTTCGATGAACGGCGAAGAAAATTATTCCTATCTCCTGCACGGTTCCCAGTACAGCCGTCCGCCACAGGAGATTCGCGTTCAGGCTTTCAGCAACGATTCGCCCCTCGGCCTTTTTGGTGATGGCGATACCGCGCCGGGCAAGTGGCACACGGCACTCATTCCACCTTATGGAAGAGAGGCCGGCGTCGTCTTCGCGCTGGTTTTTGGGACTGATGCCGAAGGGTATCGCTACAGAGATCATCGCAATCGCACCATACTTCCGGAGAGAGGACGATAATCCATGAGGCCTTTTCATTGCTGTCTTCTTGCCGGATACGTCTTGCTGGCCGCAGCCGGGCTAACTTGTGCCGCACCGGGAAAAGCGCCGGAGCAGGCTAACGCTATTCCCCAGGCGGAGGGCCGAGTAATCGCGCTCGTACGGCACATATTGGATGACCCCATGATGGTTCCGGGCCTGCGTGGCGCTCGCCTGATACGTATGGCGGACAAGGAAGATCCGGAAGACGAGCTCCTTCACTTGCACCGCAGGGACGCCAGGTACCACGTATTGCGCGAGGGTGCGTGGGATGATCAGTCCGTGGATAGCATATTTCTTTTTTCGAGAGTGCCGGGCACATACGACCTGGCTATTAACTTGGCGATTGAGACCCGGGACAGTGGCGCCCGCCCCACCTCAGGGCAGCAGGATGCGGCCCTGAATTTTTTTGTGGCGCGGTATTGGCCGGGCTTGATCCGCGTCCAAAACCATGAAAGTCCTTCCGGCGTGGCTAGCTATGCGTTGCTAGAAGAAGGAGTACCAGTATTTGAAGTGCGGCTCGATTACCGTAGCGACGGCAGAATATTTAAGGTGGATACGAGGGATATGCGTCCTCTCCTGGCTGGCCGCCGCATTTTACTGGCACCCCTGCCGGATCGCTTTTTAGCGGCGGCGGTGGAGGCCGGCCGGCAATGGCACAGCTTCCCTGTGTTCGTTGATCTCCAGGTGGTCTCCTCCTGGCGCAGTGTCGAGGCAATGCCCGGCCTGCCTGTTGTGCTGAGTGACCATTTCAAACTGCGCGGCAAGACGCTTGAGGGAAAAACCTGTGCCGTTATTGGCAGTTATGATGAAGCGATCGACAGAGCTCGGATAGAGCAAGTCCTCACCGAGGAAAATGAGACGCCGCAAGAAGGGCTGGCGCAAATGGCTGAAGATGAGCGAGAAATCGGGGAGATGGCGGATACGGCTCCCGTGTGGAGTCAAAGCGGCGACCGGTTATTTTTCTTTACCACCCGTCCCACGCTTGCCGAATCGCCCTGGGCTCGCGCACATACCGTCGGTATCACGTCATTGGTTACCTGCCGCGTCGAAGAGGGCAAGGCCCGCAGCCTGCAAGCCATTCAATTGATAAAACCTTTTATCTACGATTGGGGAACGTCAGGTGACCGTGCCTGGCCTTCACCTTCAGGACGGTTTGTGGCACTGGGTGATTCCCAGCGGCTGCTCGTTTGCGATTTGCAGAGAGGGGTGACGTATCAGGCGCACATCTACAACAACTGGAAGCCTACCACCCGGCGGTGGCTACCGGTCGCGAAGGAGGTCGAACCTAAAACACCGGGCCAAATCACAAGTCTTACCTGGTTGCCGGATGAACACGGTTTCGTCGTTGACGGTCACCCCTGGTGTTGTGTATTGAGCTGGCAGGGAGAAGCCATCGACGCTTTGAACGAGCGCTACCTGACGGAGTTGCCGAAGGGAGTTTTTCACTTTGCTACCTTTGACGGTGGCCGCGGCGTATCTTACGCGCAGGCGAATGAAGGCGGCTCGAAGTGGTACTTCACCATTGCGGATCGCGATCCTAAAACATCCAAAACGAAGTTGCGCCATCGTCTGGAACTGACTGGATCACCGGCGACAATCGTACACGATGCCCTTCGCCATCGTTGCCTGGTATTCGAGAATATGGGGGCCTACTTCTGGCTGCAAGTCGTGAAGGGAAAATTGGTCAAACAGCCGGTACCCCCGCTAAAGTGGGGCGAATACAGTGTGATTGTGAATACGGCTGCCATTAATCCGCGCACCGGGCAGATTATTCTCGCGGCCTCCGGAGATGCGGCGGTGGTGCTTCCCGGACAAAAGAAGACCGCGGAGAAACTGCTTTTCTGTTGGGATGGCAAGAGCGATCAGGTTACACCGCTCATTCAACCAGCCGCGTTAAAAATTCCCTGGCGGAATTTTCCGGCCACCAATTCACCTTCGCCGTTATTCGTCGCCAATCTCGAGGGGAATGAACTAAAAGACTCCATTGACCGCGCCCACGCGCGCGACACCGCGCAACGCCCGTTCCTGGATGTTGTGCATAGCGCCCTGCGCCATCCGTACGGCAGCGTCGATACCCGAACGTTTTCATCTCCCATCGACCGTGCCCGCCTCGCCTCGCTCCGCAGCCTCCTCAGCGGTGACATGCAAGGTCTGACGCATTTGGTTAAGGAAGCCGCCCCCACTGCGGATGAGTGGCTCGCCGCTATTCCCGTTCTCCGTGCCCAGGGTTTCGGCAGCGCCGCCAACGCCATGAGTGCGTTCTACAACCTGGGCCGTGTCAGTTGGCGTCTCAACAGTACCGCGATGCTCAAACAGGGCCTGCGCGACTGGGCGCAATTACCGGCATCCGCAAGGGAATCCCTTACGAGCTTCTTGCTGGACCTCACAATCAAGGACGCTCTTTGGCGCCAGGCCGTAAGCCGCACTGCGTTGGACATGGCGATAGCCTCCCCAAAAAACACCGGCAACGAATACTTCACGCTCGCCCTGCGCCTCGGCGGCAAAAGCAGTTTCTCCGAGGTGGATGTGCGCGAGCTGGTCCAGATTGGAAGGACGGATTACGTCCGCCGGCTTAGTGCGGTGGTTGGGAGGTGAATGTCCCAAAGCAACCCGCTCCAAACTCCGACTTTTTCAGTAAAATGAATCTGGCCCGCATCGCGTGCCGAACTTTTTGAATCTGTTTTTCTATGACCAAATACGTATTCGTCACCGGTGGCGTGGTTTCTTCGTTGGGCAAGGGTATTGCGGCGGCCTGTTTAGGCACCCTGCTTAAATCCCGCGGCTATAACGTCTCCCTCCAAAAGATAGACCCCTACATCAACGTCGATGCCGGCACGATGAACCCGCACCAGCACGGCGAGGTTTTCGTTACCGAAGACGGCGCCGAGACCGACCTGGACCTGGGGCATTACGAAAGATTCATCGACCAGAACCTCAGCAAGTACTCTTCGCTGACGACCGGCGTGGTTTATCGCAACGTCATCGAGCGCGAGCGCCGCGGCGATTACCTGGGCCAGACGGTGCAGGTCATTCCGCACATCACAGACGAAATCAAACAGCTCATCCGCCAAAACGCGCTGGATGCCGGCGCTGATGTGGCCATTGTCGAAATTGGCGGCACGGTGGGCGACATCGAGTCACTGCCCTTCACCGAAGCCATTCGCCAGATGAAAATTGACGAAGGCGCCGAGAATGTCATGTACGTGCACGTTACGCTGATCCCGTTTGTGGGGCCACGTAATGAAATGAAGACCAAGCCCACCCAGCACAGCGTGCGCGACCTGCGTAATATCGGCATCACACCGGACGTGCTGATCTGCCGCACCAAGATGCCGCTCAATGAGGAGATGAAGCGCAAGATCGCATTGTTCTGCGACATCGCTCCGAACGCTATTATCGAAGGTCTGGATACGGACACACTCTATAAGTTGCCGATGATTTTCGAGGAGCAGAACTTTGCGAATCTGGTGACCAAGCGGCTCGGTTTGGATGGCCATGCGCCGGACCTGAGTGAATGGCAGCGCATCGTGCATGCGGTGAAAAATCCCAAGCGCGCCGTGACGGTTGGCCTGTGCGCCAAGTACATGGCGAACGAGGCCTCGCCGGACACCTATATTTCCGTGGTGGAGGCGCTCAAGCATGGCGGCATCGAGCACGAGACGGAAGTGGATATCCGCTGGGTGGATGTCGAGAACGTGGGCAGCCTAGAGCAGCAGTTGGAGGGCGTGGATGCCATCGTGGTGCCTGGCGGGTTCGGTGCGCGGGGCATCGAGGGCAAAATCGCTTCGGTGAAATATGCCCGCGAGAATAAAGTGCCGTTCCTGGGGCTGTGTTTAGGTTTGCAGTGCGCGACCATCGAGTACGCCCGCAACGTGGCCATGTTGGAGGGCGCCAACTCGGAAGAGTTCGATGAGAACACGCCGCACCCGGTCATCGCCTTCCTGAAGGATCAGCGCGATGTGGACCAGAAAGGCGGCACGATGCGCCTGGGGACCTACACTTGTCTGATTTCGCCCAACTCGCTGGCCAACCGGTTGTATGACCGGGATATGGTGCTAGAGCGCCATAGACATCGCTACGAAGTGAATCCGCGCTACCATCGCGCGCTGAGCCAGGCGGGGCTGCAATTCTGCGGCACCAGCCCTGACGGTCGTTTGGTCGAGATGATCGAACTGCAGGACCATCCGTTCTTCATTGCCAGCCAGTTCCACCCGGAATTTAAAAGCCGGCCTACAAACGCCCATCCCCTGTTTCGTGGATTGATACAGGCGGGGTTGGACTATGCCGCGAAGCATCAGCGCGGCGGCCTACTGCCAACGCGCCAGAACGGCAATGGCTCACACACCGGCGAAGACGAACTGCCCGAACTGACGCTGGATGATATTCGGCGTGGCGTGACGGTGTAGCTGATATTTCCGGAAAAAATAAAACGGGCCACTTTGGTGGCCCGTTATTTTTTTAGTTGGCTGGGGTCAGAGTCCAAGTGTGCGGTTTAGGTGTGCGAGGCTGATTCAATTTTGCATCCATATCCGCCAACTGGGCTTCCTGTTTCTTGATCTCAGCCTGACGTGCCGGTTCAATGGCATCGAGGGGTATCCAGGACATTACCCCTGGCAAGGAAAAGAGCTGCAAATCGCGCCAGAGATGAAAATACGTCTGGTTCTTGGCTAGAATGTCCTTGAGTAGCCCGGTGGTTTCCGGCATGATCGCGCCTGCCTGGTAGGAGAGGTTCACACCGGTGGCTAGTTCATCCTTGGTGAAGGTGCCTAACTCTTTGCCATCCAGCGAAACCTTGTATTTGGCCGCAGCCAAATTGGTGACTTTAAGCAGGTAACGCGAAAGGTCGTCGTGAGGGGTGAATCCGGGAATTTTCATCGCCAGGGCTACCTCGCCCGGCATGGGCCAGGGCATGGCGTCGTCCTGTCGCACAAAGCTGAGTGTGTCGCCGGTCTTGACTTCACTGACTTTGGCCTTTTCTGTCTTGACTTCGCCGCTGCCGGCGTTGATTTCCACGCTGGATACCAGGGACGACGCGCCGAGTCCCTTCAAAATCGCCGTGGCCATGATCAGGTGGCCGGCCCATCCCGGATGCACGTTGTCATTGATCAGACGGACTTTGCCGTCCGGCGTTAGGACTCCCGCTTTGCGGCCGGCTTCAATGACGCTGATCATGGGGTTAAGCTGGTCAATGAAAAGCACTTTCTTTTCTTGCGCCACACCCTGCAGACCCTGAGAGTATTTGCGGAGCATCAGGTTATAGGCCGACCCGGCCGGCTGTTCGGCCTCATATTTTTCTTCGGGCGAAGAAGTGACGAACGCTACTCGGGTTCCAATGCCGGCGAATTTGTCGGCGAGCGTACGTGTGTTAGTTAGATAAGGCTCGTAACCGGCGTCCAGAGCGCGCACGTCGTTCATGCCGAAGTCGATGGTCACCGCCGTGGGTTTTAAAGGCGCGATATCCCGCGTGAAACCGTTGTCCAACCCGCCGCGCTGGCGCAGGCCCATGGTATCCCCGCCCCAGCCACTATTGCGAAAGGTAATTTTCCAGTTGGGGAAACGCGAGAGCACGTAGCTCTCTATCAGCGTTGAGTATTGGTGCTGCTGGGTGATAGAGTCGCCAAGGATGACGGCACGATCGCCGTCGTGGAAAAAGAAGTCTCCAGCCGGCTGGGCAAGGGCCGGGCGAGTGGCGGCCGATAGGGTTAAGGCGCAGGCAGTTGCCAGCACCGCGAAACGGCGTTGGGTTGGATAGGTCATGGCGAAAGTGTACTTGCTAATTAATCGGCCCGATTGAATCACCGTACTGCCTGGGCGGTGAATTATGACGCAGGCCCGCATCTCCGGCGGTGTGAGAAGCAGTGCCGGCGCGGTACTGCCTGTTCGATTTTACGCAGGCTTCAGGCTGGTTTCACGGTCCAAATATGTGGGCCTGGAACACGCGGTTCATTGAGCTTCGCATCCAGGTCCGCCAGTTGCGCGTCCAGACGGGCCAACTCCTTTTGGCGCGCTGCTTCAACGGTATCCGCGGGAATCCATGAGGGGGCAGTAGCTAACTGAATCTCGCGCCAGCGGCGACGATACCCCTGGTTCTTGGCGGCAATATCCTTGAAGAGCTTTGCGGTTTCCGGCATGGCGGCCGCCGCCTGCATGGAAAGGTTCACGCCCTCGGCCAGTTGTTCTTTGGTAAAAGTGCCCAGCTCTTTGTCATCCAGTGACACCTTGTAATTCGCCGCCGGCAGGTTGGTGACTTTGAGCATGTATCGCGAGAGGTCATTCAAGGGCGTGAAGCCGGGAATGCCTAAAGCAACAGCAGCTTCACCGGGAATTGGCCACGGCATGTCTTCATCCTGGCGAACGAAGCTAAGGGTGTCGCCGGTTTTTACATCGCTGATTTTGGCCTTCTCCGCTTTTACCGCACCCCTGGCGGTGTCGATTTCTACACTGGAAACCAGCGATGGCGCGTTCAGCCCTTTGAGGATGTGTGCCGCCATCACCAGGTGCCCCGCCCAATTGGGGTGTACCGCATCCGGGATGAGCCGCACCTTGCCATCCGCGGTTAGCACTTCGGCCTGCTTACCGGATTCGATGGTGGCAATCATCGGGTTCAACTGATCGACAAAAAGAACATTCTTTTCCGCCGCCACGCCTTTAAGACCTTCCGAATATTTGCGCAGCATCAGGTTGTAGCCGGAGCCGGCCGGTTGACCGGCTTCGTATTTCTCCTCGGAAGAAGACGTGACGAGCGCCACGCGCGTGCCGAGTGCGTTGAATTTATCGACCAGTGTGCGCGTATTGGCCACATAACCGTCATAGCCGCCGTCGCCGGCGCGCGCGTCGTTCATACCGAAGTCGATGGTAACCGCGGTTGGCTTTAGAGGCGCTAAATCGCGAGTGAAGCCATTGTCCAAACCGCCGCGCTGGCGCAGGCCCATGGTATCGCCACTCCATCCAGCATTGCGAAAAATGATTTTCCAGTTGGGAAAACGCGAGAGCACGTAGCTCTCGATCAGCGTTGAGTACTGGTGCTGCTCGGTGATGGAGTCGCCAAGAATCATGGCGCGGTCGCCGTCGTGGAAAAAGAAGCCTCCGGCAGGCTGGGCAGCGGCCGGGCGAGTGGCGATGGGCAGGGTTAAGGCGCAGGCCGCGGCCAGCGCCGCGAAACGGCGGCGTGTGAGGTTGGTCATGATAAGAGTTTATCCACTAACGAATCTTGAAGATTTTTAATCTTCAAGATTGAGCCAGCGAACTTCCTCAGGCGTCAGTTCCACGTTGAAAGCCTGCATGGAGTCGCGAGTTTCGCTGAGGCGCTGCGGGCCGATAAGGGCATACGCTGGGAAGGGCTGGGCCAACACGTAGGCGGCGGCAATAACAACCGGCGAGACGCCTTTTTGGGAGGCCAGTTCTTTAGCGCGCTCCAACCGCTTGAAATTGTCGTCCGAATACCAGCAGCGTGATAATTCCGCGTCGCCCAGGAAATTCTTGTCGCCGCGCGCAAAGAAGCCGCGCGCCTGGCTGCTCCAGGCAAAAAGCGAGATATTGTTTTCCGTGAGCCACTGGCGCGAGGGCGCATCGGAGGATGAGATGCCGCCGGACCACACAGGATCGACCATACGCGCCAGTGAGAAATTATTGGAGAGCGCAGTGAACCCCTGCAGGCCTTTTCTCGCCGCGTATTCGTTGCAGGCGGCGACACGTTCGATGCTCCAGTTAGAGCCGCCGAATGCCTGGAAATGACCGGCGCGTACGTGCTCGTTCAGAGCATCGACCCACTCGTCCACGGGAATATCCGGGTTGTCGCGGTGCATCATGTAGATATCCGCGCTGTCCTGCTGCATGCGGTCCAGCGTTTCGGTGAGCTGGCTGGCGAGATATTCGGGAGTGCAGAAAGGGGTGTGAGCGCCTTTGGCGATGATGGTGACATCGTCGCGCGTGCCGCGGGTCCGCAGCCAGTGCCCCACCACTTTTTCGCTAGAACCGCCGCCGTAAACGTAAGCCGTGTCGAAGCAGGTACCGCCGCGTTCGTAAAAGTCATCAAAAAGCGCCAGGCCATGCACCATCGGATCGACAGCGCCTTCCAGCATGGTGCCCAGGGTGATTTTGGAGATGGGTTTGGGCGAGCCGTCCTTCTTTACGACGCCAGCCATTGCCTCGTATTTCATAGAATTGGCCTGCACCTGCAACGGACCTCCGGCGGGAGCCGTTAAGTTCTCCGTTTTTTCCTGGGGATATTTCACGCCGACCGCTTTGCGCCATTGATCGAGGGCGCGCATGTTGCCGACAGCGTCCAGGGCGCTTTGCGCCGGCGCAATGACGCGCCCGGCCTTGACGGCGGCGGCGAGAAGGTCAGCTTCGTAGGCGTATAGTGGCCGATCCGTTTCGACAGTTATCTCTTCCGTCTTGCCACCTTTTTCCAGGATAAGGTTGGGAGTGGCGTTGCAGAACCACGGCGAGGGCACGCGCAAAATGCCTTCGCTGCCGATGATACGGGCGAAGCCGCCGCTGTTAATGCGCACGCCGGTGGAGCAGATGGCCAGGATGTTGCCCGGAAAGTTCAGGACGGCGGCGGTGTAATCATCGACGCCACCTTCACCGAGCACGCCGCCGGCGGTAAGCTGGCTTGGCTCAGCAAAGTCCAGTCCGTTGGCGGCGCCGGCCACCAGCCGGCAAAAAGACATGGTGTAGCAGCCGACATCGAGGATGCCGCCGCCACCCATTTCGGGGTTGTGCAGACGGCTTTCCATACCGCCGCCGCTCTGAAAAGCGAAAGTCGCTTCGATTTGGCGCACTTCGCCGAGCGCGCCGGATTTCACCATCTCGACGATTTTCGCCGTCTGCGGATGGCAGCGGTACATGAAGGCCTCGATGAGAATTACGCCGTGGCGCTCGGCGGCTTCGGCTACTCGCATGGCGTCCGGCGAGTTGAGGGTGAGGGGTTTCTCGCACAAAATGTGCTTGCCGGCGCGCGCCGCGGCGATGGCCCAATCGGCGTGTTGCGGGTGCAGGGTGGAGATGTAAACCGCGTTGACTTCCGGGTCATCCAGCAGTGCCTGGTAGGAACCGTAGCGCTTGGGCACGTCCCATTCGTCGCCGAATTTATCGGCACTTTCCTGGCTGCGCGCGCTGACGGCGACCAGCTTACCGGTCTTGGATTCCTTCAAATCCTTTGCAAAAGCCCCGGCGATGCGGCCGGCGGCGATAAGTCCCCAATGTAATGTGTCGCTCATAATCGTAAGCAGCATAACTGGTCGCAGCGCGGTTTGCAGCATAAATTATTGCGTTTTCTTAGGGAAAGATTTGCCCGTGGAAAAAAAGAAAAAATATCTTGCTGGAAGAGACAAAACGGGGCGGCTTCAAGTGAAGCCGCCCCGTTCCCAACCGCGCAATTGACATCATCTTTTCACTGAGTGTTTGCGTGGCTTGTTCACGATAACGCCGGTTACCGCGCTGGCCATATTCACTTCCAGTACATAGGAGGTGGTAGCCTCGAAACGGCAATCCTTGAGGGAATCGCCATAATCGTACAACACCGCTGTCAGAAAGTGGTATATGCCGTAGGGTTTAAGACCCTCCACCCGGACGTCCCTGCCGTTAAAAATAGCTTTGGGGTCTCCCACGGTTTTGGTCGCAGGGTCGCCAGAAACTTCAATGTATTTGGTCTTTCCCCATTTGTTACCGTTGAATTCAATGTATTGCAAGCGGTATGCGTAGCCTTGTTTGGGGTAAACGACCTTGGTTGGTAAGTCTGTTGGAGGTATGGGGGGCGCCCAATCCGGCACTTTGATGGTTACGGTTCCAGCAAACTGATCCTTGCTGACGAACTCCGGCTCGGCTGGCCGTGGCCTGACGACTTTCGAACCTTTGAAACAGTCCACCTGGGTTGATACTGCGGTAGAGTTTTTACCGCTTCCGGGGGTTTGCACCACCGGTGAACTTGTGTAGGTTACATCGTCACAAGTGGCGCGGATGACATAGCCATAATTCGGGTTGTAAGGATCAGGGTATCTGCTCCCATCAAACGGGGTGTAGTCTGATCCCCAGTCCAAAATACTTTCCGTCGGTGGCGTTTGAGTAAGGTCAAGCTGGATTAGTGCCGCGAATGCCCGGTCAGGGTCGTAAGCATCCGGGCAAACCACGAAATTGCCGACACGGCCTGGGAATTCGGGGAGACATTGGGCGTGGGCGGTTTGCGGCGCGATAACCGCTCCGAGGGCGCCGAACAGGAAAACTGCTGCAATGACCGGCTGCAAGGAAATACGTTTATCCCTGATTTTCATAGTTTGAATTTCTCCTTGGACTCAAATTTTTCGGGAACGAAACAAGGGGTTGAATCCCATAGTGCTGACTTTCTTCGTTGGTGATCGGCACCAACTTAGAACATCTAACCAAATTCAAATTTCGCCGATCAACACGCTCGAGAATACAATATTCCCGGTGAATTAGCCAAGGCACACCAGGACCATCTCGCGGGGAACACCGGATCTATTCATCGCCTTCCAAAGCCCACTCCACAATATCGTCGAGCGACTTTTCTTTCAGCTTTGCTCCAGCGACATCTGTTGTCTGACCGGATTTGACCAACACCCTTTGCAGCAAGAAGGTGGAGGCCTCCTCGTACGGCGAGCCGACTTTGTTAAAGAGACACTGGGCGGCACTGAAAAGCCGGACCGCATGCGGCATTTGCTCGCGCACTTCGGCGATTTCTCCAAGATTACACAGGCCTCTGGCAACGCCGAGTGTGTGCTGCAGCTCACGCTCCCAGCGCAGTGCCCCCAGGTAGCTCTGCCAGGCCTCTTCCCATTCTTTTGCTTCAAAGGCCAGCGCGCCCATATTGTTGAGCACCTCGGCGATGCCACGCTTGTCGTCCAACTCACGGTGAATCTCCAGCGCCTTCATATACTGCTCATGCGCCAGAGCGTGATTACCGGTCGCATCGCCATATTCCACCAAGCCCAGGTTGTTAAGCGAAAACGCTACCCCGGTTTGGTCGCCGCATTCCTCAAACCCGGCCAACGCCTGCCGGAACAGTGTCCGCGCGGCTTCGTAGTTGGCTTGCGACTTTTCCGCCAGACCTTGCAGATTAATGGCATGCGCGACACCACGATTGTCACCAGCGGTCAGGTAGAGTTCCTGTGCCTCCGCAGCTTTGGTGATGGATTTCTCCCATTCGAAATGATCCTGCAGGACGTTGACCTGCTCACGTAGCAACGCCGCCTTGAGCCCGGCGAATTCGGGAGGTGATAGTTCCTCGCGGTCTCGCTCCACAGCATCCAGGCCCGTTTGTAACCGGCGAAGCGCCTTGTGCCCGAAGCCTCGATCCTGCAGGTAGGAACCGATAGCCAACGCCAGTCGCGCGCATTGCGCCCATCGCGCGTGGCGCTCGCACCAATCCATAGCGGCCTGCACGTTGTCGACAGAAGCTTCCATTTCGGCGATGGCGCGCGCCGCTTCGCTATCGCGGAAATGCGCGACCCTTTCCTGCGCAAAAGCCAGAAAGTACCCGGCGTGATTCGAATGGACGGCGTCCGCGTGTTCGGAGTCCACACGCAATTTTTCACCGGCGTAATCGCGCAGGGCCTCCAGCATAAAATAGCGCGTCTGCTGGCTCTGCGGCACGATTTCGCTACGCAGCAGGGAGTGCGAGCGCAGCCTCGCGACGCCATTCATCACGTCTTCGCTTTCGCAGACCGCTTCCGCGTCATCCAGGGTAAAGCCGCCGGCAAAAGTTGAAAGCTGCGCAAACAGGTTCTGGTCTTCACTGGACAGCAATCCGTGCGACCAGTCGATGGCGGCCCGCAAAGCCCGCTGCCGTGGCGGCAAATCCGGCGCATCCGATTGTAAGACTTTGAACCGCTCGTCCAGGCGGCGGGCGATTTCACGCGGTGAAAGTGTCACAACGCGCGAGGCCGCCAGCTCGATAGCCAGTGGAACACCTTCCACGCGCCGGCAGAGCTCAGCGACATCAGCGGAGTTTTCTTCGGTCAGCTCGAACTGCATTTGGGCGCAGGCGCGGTCTACGAAAAGATGCGCCGCATCCGAGGCTCCCAGCGGCAGCACTTCCTTGATACGCTCGCTGCGCAGTCCCAGGGCACGACGCGAGGTCACCACGCATTTACAGAAAGGCGCGCTTTGCAGCAAATCGTGAATGGCGCCCGCGGCGTCCGGTACCTGCTCCACGTTGTCCAATACCAGCAGCAGGTTGCGGGGCTTTAGATAGTTCAAAAGTTGCTCGCGCACACCCGGCTCCGGCTGGATATCCAGTCCCAGGTGGTGGGCGATGCGTTGAATCATGGCGTCGCCCGAGCGGGCTTCCTCCAACTCTATCCACCAGGCGCCGTCCGGGTAGGAGTCACGGGAGCGTTCGGCCAGTTGCAGCGCCATGCGCGTCTTGCCCATGCCGCCGAAACCGATCACTGTTAGCAGTCGTGTTTCGGGTGAACCAATCAAATCCACCAATTCCGCAATTTCGCTGTTGCGACCGACGAAGCTGGTGGAGTAGACGGGGAGGTTCGAGCGCATCCCATCCAGCGTCCTTAAAGGTCCATACCGGCGCGGCGCGGCGGTTTGTTCATCGAACAGGTCGCGGTGGTGAATTTCAAAAATGTGTTCGGGCTGTTCCAAACCGCGCAAGCGGTGGTGCCCCAGATCCGCCAACATCACATCCGTAGTCAGGGCGCCCGCCGCCACGTCACGCGTAGCCGCGGAAATCAGTATCTGCCCGCCATGTCCGGCATCGGCGATGCGGAAGGCGCGGTTGACCATGGGGCCGAAGTAGTCCGGGCGGCCGGTGGTGTCGTATCCCTTGAAAGGCTCGCCGGTATGAAGCCCGATTCGCACCCGTAACTCGGTTCCATCCGTGTCGTCGGCGCACATCTCGCGCAGCCCGCGCTGGATATCCAGCGCGCAGTAAATCGCTGAAGTAGCACGGTCGAAGGCGATCATGAACGAATCGCCCTGCCACTTCACTTCGCGGCCTTCCCAGCGCGCCATGCGCTCGCGTAAGATGGCGTTGTGCCGGTCAAAAGCCGGCCGGAACGCTGTGGGGTCACGCTCCCACAACTGCGAGGAGCCCTCAATATCGGTGAACATGAGGGTGATAACACCGGAAGGTAGGGGCGGAAAGGCTTCAGGTAGTGAATCCGGCGCAGGTGAAGTTTCCGCCGGCAGGGATGGCGTTCCGGGTGATTCAGCAGCCGGAACAGGGGCGGCAGAGGGTGTGACTGGCTGCTGGATGTTCGAAGTCGTCGCCGTTTCGTTCATCGCAATAGCTTCCACAGCCTGGATAGACTGTTACCAGGAAAATTAATCGTTAAACCAACCCTATTTAACCCCAAACGAGAGGTAATTCCAAGTGAGCTGGGAGGTCTCCGTCCAACATTTCATCGACTACCCTGGTCCCCACGCCACGCGTACATCAACACCGTCCCCGCCATCGCCACATTAAGAGATTCCGCTTGACCATATATCGGAATTTTTACGCGGGCAGTCGCGGCTGCATTAATTTCCGGTGAAATCCCTCTCGTCTCGTGGCCCAGAGCAAGAACACAATTTTCCGGCCAATCGAAATCAAAGCAGGAAGTTTCGGCGTTGGCCTCTGCGACGATTACGGGAAGACCCGCAGCTTGCAAGGCCGACAAAGGATTTTTCAGTTGCACGAGCGGCACGTGGAAAATGCTGCCCGCGGAGGCGCGAACGGCTTTGGGAGAGAAGGGGTCGGCACTGCCCGCTGCTACGAATACTCCGCCCGCGCTTGCCGCGTCCGCAGCGCGAATCAGCGTGCCGATGTTGCCGGGATCGCCGATGCCGTTAAGAAACAACACCAACCCCTCGTCAATTGTCACGTGGCTATCCGGTAATTTTGCCAGGGCCATGACTCCGGGCGAAGTTTCGGCGTCGCTGAGATAGGCCAGCAACTCCGCAGTGGCAGCCTGAAACTCTACCTGAGGATTCTGGGTCTGCCACAAGTCCGCCGCATTTTCCTCGAAAAGAATTTTTTGTAACGGCCAGTCACTCTTTATGGCTGCTTCCACCGCGTTTTTGCCCTCGACCAGAAACAGCCCGCTCTCTCGCCGTCCTTTAGCCGAGTGGAGTGAACGGATCAATTTGCAGAGAGGGTTTTGACGAGAGGTGAGGAGCATTTTTTCTTTCTCGCGCAAAGGCGGCAGAGACGCAGAGTGATTTGGAGTCTGGCACAAACGAAGAAAGCGCAGAATATTGAAATTCTGCGCTCCTTCATTCTTTGCGTCTTCGCGTCTCGTGAAATTGATTTATGCCGCTTTTGCGAGTGCCTCTTTGGCCGTCTCGGCGATTTTGGCGAAAGCCGCCGGGTCGACGATGGCGATATCGGAGAGGACCTTGCGGTCAATCTCGATGCCGGCTTTGAGCAGGCCGTTGATCATGGTGGAATACGACAGGCCATTGATGCGGGCGGCCGCGTTGATGCGGGCGATCCACAGGCGACGAAACTCACGTTTCTTGTTGCGGCGGTCGCGATAGGCGTACTGGCCGGCGTGCATGACCGCCTCGTTGGCGGTGCGGAACCAGCGGTGCTTGGCGCCGTAGTAGCCCTTGGCTAAATCGCGAATTTTCTTATGTTTTGCGGAAGCTGTCATTCCGCGCTTTACTCTTGCCATTACTTGCTCCTTTGGCCGCTACGCGGCCGGTCTCAGGTCGTAAAACCGCTTCATTACTGTCGCGGTTCGGATAACCCGTAGATTAACCCCGTCCCAGCATGCGCTCCTGCGCCTTGACGTCGCCCTTGGCGACGGCCTGAGCCCCATCCGCATTGCGCATCTGGGATTTGCTGGACCTTTTGGTTTGCAAGTGGGCAAGTCCTACTTTGCGCCGGCGCAGCTTGCCGCTGCCCGTCACCTTGATGCGTTTGACCGCCGCGTTACGCGGCTTCATCCCCTTCGCCATTCTATTAGCCATCTATATTCTCCTTCGCCGCATGAACACCTAACTACACGGCACTGTTAACGCCGGGCTCGTCTGCTTCTTCCGATTGCTCGGTAGTGGACTCGTCCTCAGCGATAGTTTCATTTCCGTCTTCAGACTCCGCGTCATCGTCATCGTCCGTGTCGCCTTCATCCTGAACGTCATCGTCGTCATCATCATGATCTTCGACGCCAGGCGCGGAGTACTCTTCCGGCAGTTCTTCGTCCTCGGTTTCATCCGGCTCTTCCGAGTCGGTTTTGCCCTTGGCCTTACCGTCGTCCTTCACGGGTTTGGGCAGCGGCTTGAGGCCGGGCTTGGGCACGAGGAACATCGTCATATCACGGCCCTGTTTAATGATGGTGCCTTCCACCGACGCCAATTCCTTCAGCGTCTCGGCGATGGCATCCAACTGGGCGCGGCCAATTTCCGGATGGGCGTTTTCACGGCCCCGGAACTGGCAGACGACGCGGACCTTGTGACCATGCCGCAAGAACTTCTCGGCGTGGCGCTCCAAAATGTGACGGTCGTGGGCACCGGTGCGCGGGTGCAGACGAACCATTTTCAGTTCAGTAGCGGCACTTTTGGTCTTGGTTTTCTTTTTGGACTGCTCGTATTTGAATTTGCCATAATCCATGATTCGGCAAACCGGCGGCTGGGCCTTCTCCGCCACGAGAATCAAGTCGAGGTCCTTGGAGCGCGCGAGCGTCAAAGCCTCGCGGGTATCCATGATACCGACCTGATTGTTCAGCTCATCAACAACGCGTACCTGGCCATAGCGTATGCGCTCGTTGATCATCGTCATGTCGCGGCGATTGTCGCGAACGAACGGTTTCTTTTTCTTGGGACGCAGTCCTATACGGTCACCTCAGCCTACCTCAATAAAATAAAAAAGAGCCGCCCGAACCAGCGGGCGACACAAAGCATCCACAGTATGCCCGAAATGGCTGTCAAGTCAAGCCTGCCGGCTGAACTATCGGTCGCTCTCGAACCTTTGGATGCCGGCACAGTATACCGGTTTCGTGCTCACATGGCGTTAAATTTCGCTTAGATAGGCTCTACCGGCTCTCAAAACCGTTGGTTTTTGCCACGCGAACGGCATTTTCGCCCAGAATCATCCGAATCCAGTCGTCGCTATAGCCCCGCTGCACCATGGCCACCGCGAAAAGCGGCCAGTTGGTCCAGGCCAGGCTCTGGAGCATCTTCTCCTGTTGCCAGTGAGGGTCGTAGTACGCGTCGTTGGCGGGCCAGAAGTTCTCGAAAGCCAGCCGGCGGCGCGGCCAGTTCTCGCCGCCTTCGCTGGCTATTGCCTGGTTGGCAATGTTATCGGTGCCAATAGCCACATGCTCCGGGCCGACGAGGCGCACGGCATAGTCGATGTGATCCATAAATGCGGCGATATCGCCGCTGCCCTGCAAAAAGGCCGGTAGGCAGCAGATGCCGATGTAACCCCCACTGTCCGCGACGGCGCGAATGACTTCGTCCGGCTTGGCGCGGCAATGGGGGCTGAGGCCGCCGCACACGGCGTGGCTGACGACTACCGGCTTGCTGGACGCTGCGATGGCGTCCAGCCCGGTTTGCGTGCCGCTGTGGGCGATATCAACAATGACGCCGCAGCGGTTCATCTCGCGGACGACAGCACGGCCGAAATCCGAAAGTCCGCCATCTCGCGCCTCGGCGCAGCCATCCCCGATGAGGTTGCGCCGGTTGTAGGTCAGGTGCATCATGCGCACGCCGAGTTGGGAAAAGGTGCGGATGGCGCCCAGGCCTTCCTCCACACTGCGAAAGCTGCGTGGCAGCGGCACACCATTGGTGGCGAGGTAGAGGCAACGCTTGCCTTCCTCTCGCGCCAGCAATATATCGGCGGCACTGGTCGCGCGCCGCAGCGTTTCCCTCAGGTGGTCGATGGCCCAGGTAAAACGGGCCAGCCGCTTGAGCATGGTCTCGATATCGTTACCCTCTTCGCCGGCGCTTTGCACCAGGCAATCGACCCCGGTCATCTCGAAACACTCGGCGAAATAACGGCGCTCGCGCTCGCTGGTGACCATGCCGGTCATCAGCATCTCCTGGCGCAGATCCTCAATTTCATGTGCACAGGCGCCTACCTCGGCGCAAGCCTCGAGCTGTTTCTGGTCCGGCAGGGCGCGCGGCGCGAAGGCGTATGTATCTACTACCAGCGCGGCAGCGTGGAGTTCCAGCCCGTGCTGCAAATCGCGCTGGGAGGGCTGCAAAATTGAAAGCGCCACGTCACGCGCTTCCTGGAAAAGGGGATTGGTCAGGGTGTTCATTCGATTGTTTCACTTCGCTCGCACAGCACCGCCAGTGCCTGCGCGCCTTTAGTAAGGCCTTCGGCATCACCGCCGCAGACCACGATCACCGCGCCGCTCGCGCCGATGGAGAAGTGGCCGGCTTTCGGGCTGGTCATGGTTTTCGCCGTCTCGGGCGCAGAGAGTTCAACTTGCGTTCGTGTGCCGAGCACTACACGGGTATTGGTGGTTGAGGCCGGGCTCAGCGGCTCTTCCAAGCGATGCGCCAAAACCGTTTGTAAGGCCTTCACCGCGGCGGGATCGCCTTTGAGGTCGGCGACTATTTTGCCGCCATGCACCAGGGGCTGTCCGGCGTATTGAAGGGTACTGCGGGTGGACACTTTTTCCTGCAGCCACGAAAGCGATTCCAACAATTCCGTCTTTAACCTTTGTAGTGCCTCGTAACTGGAAACCGGCTCCTGGAAGCGGTAGATATGGTAGGTGCGGTCTTCGAGGCGCACCAGGGATTGCGGCGAGGCGGCGACCCAGCGGGCCATCTTCTCCTCGATGGTTTTAACGCCGGCGCTTAAGTCCGGGCGCTTTTTGGCCGCCGCCAGCAAAAAGGCAAGACGCTTCCAGTAGCGCGCGTCCTCGATGCCGTCACGCGCGCCTTCCCAGCCCTCGGTATCGATGGGTCCATCGGGTCCGCTGAACACAGCGCCGCCGTTGGGGTACCAGCGCAAGTAGCCGTGAATGAACAGGCCGTCCAAATCGTTCCAGGCGCAAAACGGGCCGCGCGAGCGATTAAAAACGTAAGAGGCACGGTGCCAGTCCGCGACGTAGGTGTATTCTTCGTCACTTTTGTCGACCGGCGCGTTCGCCGAACGCACCAGGGCTTTGGCTTGCGGCAGGACGGCCACATTCCAAATCCAGCGGTCGATGGCGGGGTTCATTTGCGCGATGTATTCGCGCGATTGCCCGGTTTGCCCGGTGGCGCTGAACTCGACGCGTATTCCGCATTCGTGCAGCAAACGGGCGCGGCGTGTGGCGTCGGGGATTTTGTCGGGTGGGATTTCATCGGCCAAAAACGCCACAATCTTTTGAATCCCCTTGCTGCGCAAATATTGCACGCACTGCGACAGCAGCCACTTTTTGATTTTCTCGTGGCGCGGCGAATCGGGCTCGAGGTTGGCATCGCCGGTGATTTCTTTCGCGTAAGCCAGCCAGTTGCCCGGAAGGTTTTTGAAGTTGAAATGGAAATACGGCAGACCGCTAACCACCGCGTTTTCCACGAACGGATCGAAATAGCTAAAGTCCAGCTCCGGCAGCTTGTCTTCCTTAATGAGCCCTTGCTTACAGGCGGTTTCGAAAGGCGCGCTGTTTTCTCTGAGGCGTACATTCTTGAGGGAGAAGGATCGCCCGTAAGGGTTGATCCAGGACGAATCCATGTTGAAAGCGATGTGATGCGCGCTGAGGTCGGCGATGTGCAGGTCAAACCGCGCCAGATTCATTGGCGGGTCGGGGTAGGAGTAGTTGGGCTGGCCGGGGGCGGTGAGCAGACCGTTCCACAAAGAGGTGGCCTCGGCTTCGAAGTATTCCCGTCCCGGCAACGACACCGGCCAAACTTTGATTTCGAGTTGTACGGCGGGGATATCCGGATTTTTGAATTGGATGGAAGTTTCGTAAAGCCCGGCAGGTAGACCCGCGGTGGAGAGCGTCAGCCACAACGTTTGGGAAAATGCTGCTTGCAAAGGCGCGCGCCAGGTGCTGTTTCCGGTGGCATCACGGCGCGTGAGGTCCAGCAGCCAGTAGGGGCCAACGGTTAGATCGGCGCGGGCCAGGCCTTGCATTCTCAGGTGCAACGAAGAGGCGGGCACAATATTGCGCCCGCCTGTTTTGTCCTTTAAGTCGTCAATTCGTACTTCGAAGTTTGGTGCTGGAACAGGAGAGGACACGTATAGGGGAATACTCTCCCACTCTCCGATTCCCAAATCGAGGTGCAGGTGTTGCAAGCCTTCGCCATGTTTAGGGTAGGGCGGTGAGGCATACTCCGCGCCGCGCGCGCCGGCGAAATCGCGCCGCCAAACCACCGGCTGCGCGGCGCCGTATTCGCGCAGGCCGCGCGCGATGGCGTCGGTTTTTGTTTGCGTGTCGCCGACCATAATAAGTTTTTCCAATATCTGCCGCACCGGCGCGCGGGCCGCGGCTTTTTGGGCTTTGTCTTTTATGGTGAGGGCCAGGCGAAAATAATCGAAGCCGAAATAGAAAACTTCACCCTTGCCGAAAACGTTGCGGAAGGCGATGGAGGTGTCACCGCGCACAATCAGCGGCTGCGCGGTGGAGAGCTTCTGTGGGCCGGCCACGTTGGCGGCTTCCAGTAATGCCACTGCGCCTTTGGCGTCCTCCGCATATTTAGCACCGGCCGGGGTTACGGAAATAGCTCCCTCTTTCACCAACTGGTAACCGCCGGCGCCCAGCCAGTCCAGCGGCGCATTGGCGCGTTGGCGCAGTTGTACCAGGGTGGGGCCGAGCATTAGCAGGCGGCCGCCGTTAGTGAGGTAGTCGCGAATCCAGCCGTGTTCCTGATCACTCACGGTTTCGGGGAAGCTGTTGGCCAATATGACCAGGGAATAGTTCTTCCAATTCTCCGCCGAGTTCCAGTCGCCGCCGTCTTCGTAGGTGAGCTTGCGCGGCACGAGAATTTCGTCGCGAATGGCGTCGCGGTCGTAGTGGCCGTATTTGCCGCCGATGAGCAGAATCGGTTTACCGGCAGTGGCATCGGCTTCCGTGACGGTGGCGGGTGGGCCGTCTTCTTCGTCGCATCGAACTATCGCGCAGGAAGCCAGCAAGCAGAAGACGGGGACCCACAGGAAATTTTTTTGAAGTGAATAACGCATCATGATTTAGTGGCCGGTTTGGTGTATTCCAGTGGAATGATTTCATCCGGGCTTTTACCGAGAAAGTTTCCTATCGTCTGTTGCCACTCGCGCATCTTGTTTTCCAGCGTGATGGCATAGAGCCCTTCATCCAGTGCCTGGTTTTGTCGGTTGGCGTTGAGCAGGGCGATGCGCTTTTGTCCCAATTCCCAGGCTCGCTCGAGCCAGGCATCCTTTTCCGCCAGGGTGTAGGTGAAGGGTATTTTCTGGCGCGTCTGGAAAAATTCGCGCCCTTCGCTGAAGGATGAAGAATTCAAATGCTTGCGGCTGGCGCGGGCCGTTGCTTCCCATTCAAAGGCTTCCAGCGGAAAGCCGCTGCGGCCCAGTTTGTCGTAGAGGCCGAGCAACTCCGCCATCAGCGCGGTGTAATCGTAGCCTACACGAAGGAAGGCCAGTCGCTCCTTCAAGGCTCCATCGTTGCCGGCCAGTTTGTCGGCCTCTGTCAGGTGTTCACCGGCTTGCTTGATGACCTCCGGCGAAAACATGACTGGAAAGGAGGCGACTGTCTCGACATAGGTGCCGCCGTATTTGCGCTCGCGCCACGTCTTGGCTACGGCGTTCTGATAGGTCTCAAAATATTTTTTTACCGGATCGCCCGCCGGGCCGAAAGCCGCGTAGAATTCGTCCAGCCAATGCTGCGGGTCGCTCTCCGGTTCCCATAGCATGTGGGTGAGAAGGTAGGTGTTGGGCGCTTGCGTTGAGAAATTTTTGCCGCACTCGCCATAAGCGCCTACCATGCCGGCCTGGTAGGTTTGGGTGATCTCGCGGCCTATTTCCGGGCCGTATAGAACAGGCAAGTCCAGCCAGTAATGCGCGCCCCAATATTCGCGCATAACAATTTTTATGCCTTTGGTCTTCCAGCCTGCCAGGAAGGTGTCGTAGTCGGCCTGGCCTTCGGGCCGCAGCAGTTGGGTGGAGTAGGCCGTCATGGACAGATTGACGTTGCTTGGCAGTTTTCCTATTTTCGCGGGGGGCTTGCGAGAGAAGGTGTAGGCCAGGGTGCCCACGCCTAATTCCGGGCGAGCTTTGCTGACGCGAGTGGCGATGTCGTTGACGAAATCCCAGTAGGCATCGTTGATATCACCCTTGGCGCGGCAGAGCGGGCATTCGCAGAAACCATAGCCGTCATTGGCGGAGACGGAGAGGATGTCCAGCTTCTGGTTGCCCGGTAATTCCAGCAGTCGCTTAAAAAATTCATCGCGCAAGGCCGGTGTGGATGTGCAGAGCTGCACCTGCACGCGCTTGCCGTCCACCAAGGCGAACCAATCCGGGTGCGCTTCGAAATAGGTCTTGGCGGGAATGATGGAAGCCCAGGCGTGGCCGAAATTAGCGCGCAACTGGTCACCCTGGCGGGTGCG
>JADMIO011246887.1_pt1 | contig 39924 bp, 35 predicted proteins | sample 8958161 | NCBI WGS metagenome assembly JADMIO01 (sample SAMN16585339, study PRJNA669376) | soil metagenome | isolation source: Crop rotation soil | place: USA: Cullars Rotation, Alabama | collected 2011
GCGACTTCAAGTCACGTGAATTCCAAGCTTCGGATCCCACTGTGCTGGAAAGCTCCTCGACTTGCGCCAATACAAAAGCATTACCGTTGAAGACGTGGCCAAACGCCTGATGGATTACGGCTTCCACGCCCCGACCATCTCCTGGCCTGTGGCCGGTACTATGATGATCGAGCCCACCGAAAGCGAATCAAAGGAAGAACTCGATCGATTCTGCGAAGCCCTGATCTCAATCCATGCCGAGATCAAAGCCATCGAAACCGGCCGCGCCGATAAAACCAATAACGTCCTCAAGAACGCGCCGCACACCGCCGAGTCCGTCGTCTCTGAAAAATGGGACCGGCCTTATCCGCGCGAGCAGGCGGCTTTTCCCGCGCCCTGGTTGAAGCAGCACAAATTCTGGCCCGCGGTCGGCCGCATCGATAACGTTTGGGGCGATCGGAATCTTGTCTGCACCTGTGGAAGCGTCGAGGACTTTGCTGGGAAGTCGAATTGATCTAAAAGTCTGGTGTTTGGCGATCATTATCGAGCGTGGTGACACGAATTGTGGTGCATATATCCCGGATCCTCCTGGCTGTATCGCAGCCGCGGAGTCACGCGAGGAAGTGCTCCAACTTATCAACGCAGCCATCCATTTCCACCTGGAAGCACTGAGAGATGAAGTCTTCCGATTCCTGAATCACGCTCCACTGCTCAGGACGCGGAAGTGCAAGCAGCTCAAAGCTTACTCACCCGAGTTTGAATTTCGGATTCTGCCCCATGAATTTGGCCGGATTTCCGAACACCACTTTGTCGATGATTTCGTCCGAGTAGCCCCTCTTGCGCATCTCCTGCATAGTCCGGGGAACCGCCAAGGGAACGCTCACCCCCCAATCGCACGCGCTGTTCATCCAGATGCGATCCGTGCCATAGACGTCGAGAATATCGATCGCCCGGGCCGGGGTGCATTTGGATTCAGGGTAAAGAGTCATGCCTGCCCAGAACCCCGCCTCGAGCACCATCTCGACCGTGTGCTCCTCAACATGGTCGATGATGACCTGCTCAGGCTTGATCCGCCGGTCGTTCTTCAGCACGTCGATAATCAGCCTCGTTCCCTTTAATTTATCCTCGAGATGCGGAGTATGAACCAAAATAAGCTGGCCATGGCTCGCCGCCAGATCGGCATGCTTTTCCAGAACGATCATCTCGTTCCGGCTATTCTTGTTTAGTCCAATCTCTCCCACGCCCAACACGGTTGGTTTGGAGAGAAATTCCGGGATCAGTTCGATGACTTCCTCCGCCAGTTTTACATCCTCCGACTCTTTCGGATTGATGCACATCCAGGTGTAATGTTTCAGGCCGAACTTCGCCGCTCGTTTCGGTTCGAAATCGGTCAGTTGTCGAAAGTAATCGTAGAATCCTTGCGCCGAACTTCGATCGTATCCCGCCCAGAAGGCGGGTTCCGACACCGCGACACACCCTGCCATCGCCATGGCCTGGTAATCATCGGTCGTGCGGCTGACCATGTGCCCATGTGGTTCGATGTAGCGCATATCAACCTTTTTTGGAGATCTTGTTCTGCTCTGCTGCCGGAGCGTCCGCGCCAGGTTTGTGCGCGCCACAGGCTGCTTTAGTGGTGGCTGCTGGGATCGGTTCCTTGCTCGGGTCGCTTAACGAAAGAAGGACACGTCGCGCGCGATCAGCCTTCCCATGCTCCAGTTCCGTTAAGGCCGAGCGAAACGCATCCAGGCGAAAGTCAGCAGGTCCTTCGGATCGTTCCAGCCGGTCGAGAAATGCGGCCAGTTCGATCAACTTGCACCGCGCATCCATAAAGTAGAGATCCAAAGTCTCCTGGCGTGTCATCTTTCTAAGATTCAAGACTTGGGCGGCGGAGCAAGCTCTATTTTTTTGGCGGGCTCAAGCTCGATGACAGGAGGCGCATTGGTTTTGGGGGCCTCGGGTGCGGTCGGACTGTTCGTGGCGGGATGATAGAGGCGGGCGATTTGCGCAAGGATTGGTTCGATGGCCTTGAGGTAATCTCCTTCGCTCATCTGGGGCTTTTGGAGCCTGAATTCTTCGAGCTGGGTCTCGAGCGCATTCCGCTTCTCGCGAACTTCGGGAGAAAGCTTTTGTTCTTCGGTGCCGCGAATGAAATTGAGTTGGTGCGCATGCACGCCGTCCGGCAAGGCGTTCTCCTGGGCGTTTTTGACGGCGCGAATGCCACGAAAGAAATCGGCTGGCGTGCCAAGGCCATCTCCGTTGTCATCGAGCAAGGCATGTTCCGTGGCCAGGCGGTTTTCCTCCTTGTAAAAATCCTGCGTGAGCCGCGAGGCAAAGATAAAAGCCTCGAGAATCGAAACCTGACCATCCTTGTCCAGGTCTGCGGCGGGGTCGACCACGCTCTTTGCCAGATATTGGCCGAACCTGGTGAAGTTTTCTTCCCATCCGCTTTTGGTCGCGGTGACGATGATCCGATTTTCTCTCGATAATTTTTTCAGGAATGGGGCGCTCGAAGAAGCGGTGTTCAGAATGATGAGGGGACGGGTGAACGGAGCCAGCAACTGGTCGAATTGCTCGGCGGATAAGTCGGGGCCCGTGAAGTTGAACTTCGCATCGAGGCCGTCGAACGTTCCGTGGCCAATCAATACGATCCAAAGCTCGTTGGCGCTATTGGTTGGCTGTCTGGCTAAGAACGCCGTGAACTCGGCCAGCTCATTCGTGCCGGAGGTTTCCGGAGAAAACGCCTGAAACCGTCGCTGCCCATTCGTGGCCGCGCTCATCCACTGCCGCGTTTGGTTCTTAAAAGTGTCTTCGAACGGTTTTTCGCCGGGGGCTCCCTGCAAAATAATGAGTTCGACCGGGGCATTGGTCGAATCTTCGGCGGCTTGAAGCGTCGCCGTGAAGAGCAGCATCAGGATGGCACAGAGTCTTATCATGCCAGGCCTTTCCAGCGTCGCAGCCCCCATTCTCCCGCCAGCATTCCGAGCGCGAGCAGCAGAACAAACGGTTTATGCCAGAGGGGATAAGCGTAGGTTTCCATGACCGGCGCTTTGCTGGAGGGCAGTTTCGAAACGAATGAACTTAGATTGGCAAAATCGATCATCGCTCCTCCAGTTTTACGCGCGATATCTTCCAGAAAGGCCCGGTTGGGAGTGAGCGAGCGGAACTCTTCCGCGAGAGGATCGGAACTCCAGCCGCCCTCCGTCTCTCCAACGATCGCGCCCGTCGATTCGGACACGCGAACGCTCGCTTTATAAGCCCCAGGCAAGCGGGGCACAAACGTCGCGGTATAGACGCCGGGCTCCTTCTCGGATAGTTCTCCGGCGATTGACACTGGTTTGGCATGCAGATCAGGGGTCGTGACATGGAATTGAACCACGGCATTTTCGAGTGGTTCGAACTTTTTATCTCGCGCCTTTACCGTCAGAGTCACCGCTTCGTCTGGGTCATTAGGCTTGGGCTCGATTTGCAGTTCCACTTGCGATGGGACATCCGCAATCAACCAACGAATCAGTTGCCGCCACATCTTGCCCAGATCCTGTTGCTTTTTTTCGTCCTGCAATCCGCCGCGCCACAAATCGCCAATAGTGATGCAGGCGGAGCGCCCGGCTCCGAAGCGTTCGGTCACTAGAGCGGGATAGGTGGTTCCCTTTTTGTCCCGGACGGTGGCAATGACGCTCGCACCCGGTTTGATTTCGCGCACGGAATTGACGACCTGATAGCCTGGAAGATCCTGAAGGCGGCTTCGTTCCTCGTCCTCAGTCGAGCGCAGCCGAGCCCAGTTCTGAAGCCATCCTTCGCGGGTCAAGTCAAGATGCAGCTCGGAGGAGAGGCGTGCCTGCGCACCGCCGCGGTCCAGATAGACCGGCAGGAGTTCCGCGATGGGGGTGCGCGCGTATTTCCCATCTTGCAACGAGTCCGCCCCGCCCAGCATGAGGAATCCTCCGCCCCTTTCGCTCACGAATTTCTGCACCAGATTCATCTGATCCTGGGTGAAGAATTCGGATTCCAGATCATCGATAATGATTGCGCGGTATCCATAAAGATCTTCGGGGAGCTTGGGGAAACCGCCGCGCAATTCAAATTCATCGCGCGTATTCAGACGGATCAAAACCGGCTGGTCATAGCGTTCGGTTTCTTCCTGGTCCTTTTTGAAGCCGTTGAAGAGCGGATTACTGGCATCGCCATCCCGTCCTCGAAAGGCGAACTTGGGTTCACGGCGGGCGATGCGGATAAGCCCCGTCAACTGCACCTGGCTGTCCTCCGCCAAGGCTCGATTCAGAAACTTGTATTCCCAGTTGGGCCGGCCGCTGACATAGAGAATCCTATAAGGGCCTTGCCCGCGATCGACGGCCACCAATCGCTCGTTATTTTGCAAGGTCGCCTCGGTGCTCGCGGCTTGATTAGTGGTTGATTGCGCGGCTGCCAGCGAGGATAACCTGACTTTGAAGAAGTTGATCCCCGGCTTGTCTGGACGGATTTGGAAGCGAAAACTAACTTGATCCTGATCCTTCTTCGGTTCGGCCTCTTGATGCGAAATGACGGTTTCGCTTTGGTTGGTCGATAATGGCAGGGTGCTCAAGACCTCCGCTCGCACCGTTTCATTTTTGAAACCGGCGCAAAGGGCATCCACCAGGATCGTCACGGGAGCATCTTCGAATGCGGTTTGCGACACGGAGATCTTGCCCAGGGCGAGGTCCCGGATGGCTCCGGGCTTTCCGAGGAGCACCGGATATACCGGCGGCAGGTGCGGGAATTTGCGCGCGTCAGGAAGATCGGTGGCGTTGCCATCGGTGAACAAAAGAACTCCGGCCAGAGGCTGGCCTTGAAAACGGTCGCTCAACATTGAAAGAGCGGTATTTATCGCGCTGGCCCGGCCATCGAAGTGCAGATCGGCGAAATCCTTGGCACCCTGCAAACGGGAATCGAAACTGTAACGGCGCACCTGGAAAGTTCCGGCCAGTTTCTCCTGCCAATCCGAATTGGCCGCATTGAGGTTGTCTCGCAGGATTTCACCGCGCGATTTACTCTCCCCGTTGTCTCGAATCTGCAACCCCATGCTATTGTCAGCGACGATCGCGAAGAGATTCGCGCCTTCGCGCGGGCGGGAGGAAGTCCAGGTCGGCTCGAGCAGGCAAAAAACCAGAAGCGCAAGAGCGCCTGCCTTCAGAAGAAACGAGATGATTCGAGGAGGGCCCTGCAATGCCGATCGAGCGTAAGAGTAGGCGGCCAGACCCAGTCCAGAAGCGAGAAGGGCACAGGCTGGCCAAAGCCATTGACGTGCTCCAAAGCTCAAACTGGCGAGAATCACGCGCCAATAATGCCACGTGCCAGCACCGGGGCGAATTTTTTTCTTCATTAGTGCCGTTGCGTCCAGTCAGGGAACTCTTTAGGTTCAGCAGGTGGAGCCAAGCGCCGCAGCCAGCGAGTTTCCCGTGCCGAAGAGGCTTTACAAGCCTCCTTTCATCAAAGTTTACCTGAATTGGATCGGCCGAATCATTCTGCATTTGGTTCGAACGATTCATGGGCTGGGCGCTTTTGCCTTGATTACTCTCGGCGTGACCGTCACCAAATTCGGCAAGGCGGCCAGCGTGGTGCACCCTTTGATTTCCTCACAGATAAGCCGCGCCGGTGTCCGATTGCTCCCCATGGTTGCCTTTCTTGGAGTTGCCCTCGGGTTGGTCGTTATCGGGCAGACGGTGGCTCTGCTCACTCGCGTTGGAGCGGTAAATTATGCCGGGGTCGTAATGGTTACAGTGATCGTGCGGGAGTTGGGGCCGCTGGTGACGGCGCTGTTGGTTCTGGCGCGCGTCGGGACCGCCATCGTCATCGAATTGAGCACGAACCGAGCGACCGGCGAAGTGGAAGCTCTGGAGGCTCTGGGTATTGATCCAATCCACTATCTCGTCATGCCGCGAGTGCTCGGCCTGGCCAGTGCGATTTTTTCGCTGACCGTTTATCTCATTATCATCGCTCTTTGCAGCGGCTATCTCTTCGCCTTTCTCCAGGATGTGCCGATGACCCCCGCCGAATATTTCGAACAACTCGCGGCGGCGCTGCGTTGGGAGGATTTTGTGTTGCTCGGCTTCAAGACCTGCAGCTTTGGGGTCGTGATTGCCATCGTCACTTGCTACCAGGGGCTGGCCCGCCCCGTGAAGCTGGAGGAGGTGTCCAACGTAACCACCCAAGCGGTTGTGGAGAGCGTGATCGCCTGCGTGCTTCTCGATGCCGCTTTTATCGTCGTTTATCTCGTGATGTGAGGAAGCTCATCGAAGACTCGCCCCCGTATCTAATGCCATGGAGAATAATCCGCCCAACAGCCTGGTTGACTTGATCGCGGTGGACGTCGCGCGCGCGGAATCCGTGGTGCCGCAATCGGTGGTGCGTAACGTCACCTGGACCATCAGCGAGAACGACTTTTGGGTGGTGGGTGGTTTTCAAGGCGCGGGCAAGAGCGACCTTTTAGCCACGGCGGCGTGCTTGCAAAAACCCTTGTCTGGCACCCAGATTTTGTTCGGGCGGGACGTTCGGCACATGCACGAGGAAGAGCTGGTTCGAGAACGCCTGCGCATTGGGATGGTGTACGGAACGGGCCGGCTTTTTCCGCAGTTAACCGTGGCGGAGAATGTGGCCCTGCCCATCTGCTACCATCGCGATTGCGCGGCCGAAGCAGCGGGCGCGGATGTGAACCATGCCCTGGCCATCTGCGGGCTGAGTCGTCTCGCCACCAGCCGGTCCGGGGATGTTTCGCGGAATCTCCATCAACGCATCGGGCTGGCCCGGGCTCTGGCGCTCCAGCCGGAAGCGCTGATGATTGAGAACCCGCTCTTCGGCGTGGATCAACGGCAGGCGCGATGGTGGCTCGAGTTCCTGGCGAAACTGGTCAAAGGTCATGAAATGCTGGGGCGCAAGATGACCATCGTGGTCGCCACGGATGATTTTCGACCCTGGACCGAGGTGGGAAACCAGTTTGGAGTGATCAAAAATGAGCAATGGCATCCCATTGGTTCGCGGGAAGAGCTAAAACAGAGTTCTGACCCTCTGGTGAGGGAAATGTTGACCCGCGCCTACGACGATCTCTAAAAAACTGCAACTTCTTTTGGGTTGGCTGTGTGTAAGGAGAAGATACCCGTAGTTGCGGGCTGACAAATGACTGAAACAACCCAGTTCGAGCAGTTCATGCGGAACTACCAAAATATGGTGTTCACCACCGCCTTGCGCATTTTGGCCAGCGAGGCCGAAGCCCAGGATGTGGCCCAGGAAGTCTTCCTGAAAGCGTACCACCGTTTTGCGGAATTGGGCCAGAGCCCCACTGCTGGGGGCTGGCTGAGAACAGTCACCACGAACCTCTGCCTCAATCACTTAACCCGCTACCGGAATCGATGGAAGTTTTTCTCGGAGATGTTCAGCCCGCAAGACTCTGAGTCCGACGATCTGGTGTTCGACCTGCCCGCCGCCGAAACGACGGGCGATTACATGGAGGAGGCCGACCAACGCCGCATTCTTGATCAGGAGTTAATGAAACTGCCCGCCGCTCAACGGGTGCCGCTCATTCTCTATCACTTCGAAGGGCAGAGCTACGACGAGATCGCCGATGCCCTCAAGATTTCCTTAAGCAAGGTCAAGACCGATATACTGCGGGGACGGGCGGCCTTGCGGAAGAAGCTGATGACCTCGCATGCCGGCGGTCGGGAAATCGCATCCGAATCGATGGAGCCTGTCAGCCATCGCATTCGCGAGACCCGCCGCCTGGGAACTTTCAACCGGATTCTGTCCACCGCTTGCCCATGAACTCGAACGAACAACAAAAACTCGAGGATTTCATCCATGCTCAACTGCGGAAATTGCCGGAGCACGAAGCTCCGGCCTCCCTGGTGGCGAACGTTCTGGCGGCGGTGGCCGAGCAAAAGGAGTTGCCGTGGTATAAGCAATCCTGGAGCGAGTGGCCCAGGCTCAGCCAATCCGTCTTTCTCGGTTTTCTCATCGCTTTCGCGGGGGTGATCGTTCAAGCCCTGGCTCCTCTCACCGAATCGATTTCAATGGGAACTCTGGCGAAAAGAGCGAGTGTGTTGACCTGGCTGTGGGAAGTTTGTGGATCGCTGTTCGGGGCGCTCCTGCTGGCTTTGGGCGATCTTTCCTGGGAGTGGCTCGCGGGGCTCGCTGCCGTCGCCTTTTCGATGTACTTGGCTTGCGTCGGCGGAGGCATGGCGCTTTACCGGATTACCGCCGTGGATAACCGATCTGCCTTATGAAGTTGTTTCGCCTATTCGTTTCCCTTTTCGCCGCGGGCTGGGTGGCTGCTGTTGCTCATGCGCAACCAGTGCCGGATGAAACTGCCTCGGAGACCGTGGTTCCCGCCGCCCCCATCGCTCCCGTGGCACCCTTGCCAGACGAGCCAGAGGTGACGGTTCCGGCGAAGAAACATCGCGAGTTTCGCGGCCCGCGCCGCCTTAATGAAAGGCCGCCGGTCGTGTTTTTCAAAAAGTTCGTGCTTCATGCAGGTGAAACGGTTTCGGAAGTTGTGGTCATCGGCGGCGACGCTCAGATCGATGGAACAATCGATCAGAGTCTCACCGTGGTGGGTGGATCCGCGCAGATCAATGGCTCGGTCGGTCGGGAGGCAGTGGTCGTGGGCGGCGGAGTGACGGTCGGGCCCAAGGCGCATATCGGACGCCACTCCGTTTTCATCGGTGGGCCATTTGCCATCGACCCTGGCGCTTCGATAAATCACGACACAACCCAACTGGAGTTGGGCGACTGGGAGGGGACGCTGGGCTGGGCTCGCCCGTGGGTTTTGCATGGGTTGTTGTGGGGCCGTTTGCTTACTTTGGAGAATCCATGGCCCTGGTTTGTGGGGGGCGCATTTCTGATTTTTTACGCATTGCTGCTGGCACTCTTCCCGAAGGCTGTTGCGAGCGTGGTGGAAGCCCTGGAAACCAGGCCCGTGGCTTCGCTCGTGGCCGGATTGCTTGGAATGGTGCTCTGGGCTCCGTTGCTGGTGCTGGTTGCGATCACGGTCATCGGAGTTGTTGTCATCCCATGCTTCCCGGTCGCCATCGTGCTCTTGCTGCTTTTTGGAAAAGCCGGTTTTCTCTGTTTCGTTGGAAGGAACGTGACTACTCCCGGAAAGCCCCGGCCCTGGTTTTTCACGCTGGCCATCGGCGGTTTGGTTCTGGCGGTCGCTTATATGATTCCGTTGCTCGGCTTGCTGGCATTTTTTGTCGCGACTCTGATTGGATTTGGCGGGGCCATCCTCGCGGTCTGCGGCACCTTTAAAAGCAACACCCCCGCCCCCCAGCCCAACCTTGTGCCGGTGTCGGTCAAATCTGGAAGCAACCCAGCCTCGTCTCAGGTTCCCCCTATAATTGGCACCGCCCCGGAGCCGGCAACTCCGGCGGATGCACCGAGCCCTGCTCCCGCCGCGGGACAACCGGAAGTGTTGTTCATGCGCCGGGCTGGCTTTTGGAATCGGTTCGCCGCGGCCCTGCTCGACCTGATCCTGATAAGTTTCTTGATACCGTTGATCGGTCCCTTCTTTGTCCTTGCTGCGATCATCTATTTCGTGGGGATGTGGACCTGGCGCGGGACTACCATCGGAAGCATCGTCATGGGGTTGAAAATTGTGCGGACCAACGGCACGCCGATCAATTTTGGGGTGGCCTTGGTCCGAAGCCTTTCCAGCTTGTTCTCGGCGGTGGTGTTATTTCTCGGTTTTCTCTGGGTCGGGTGGGATCGGGAAAAGCAAGGCTGGCACGACAAGATTGCCGGAACCACGGTGGTTCGCATGCCGCGCGGCGTTGCTCTGGTCTGAGATCGAATTTGGCAGGCCGGCCCTGATATTCGCTTGAATTCCACTGTGGCCCCGTCGAGCCTAACGCTCGATGTCCATAACGCAGGGAATTGTCCTCGCCGCCGCTTCCGCTTGCGCGGGCGGAATCAATGCCATCGCGGGAGGGGGCACGCTGCTTACCTTTCCCGTGTTGCTATTTCTGGGCGCGCCACCGGTCATCGCCAACGCCACCAACACGTTTGCCCTGACTCTTGGCACCGCTGGAAGTCTTTATGGGTTTCGGAGGCATATCGGTTCGGTTCAGGATTGGCTGGCCCGTTTTATTCCGGTCAGCGCGGTGGGGGCTTTGCTGGGCGCGATTTTATTGACCCTGACACGTCCCGAGCTCTTTGCGAAACTGGCTCCGGGTCTTCTCCTCTTCGCCACGATCATCTTTCTCTCGCGTGATGCTTTGAAGAAATTGGTGCGAACCAATCATCTTTCGGGCGAGGCCAAGACGGGCGAGTCCGGGATTTGGATCGCGGTTTCCTTTCAGTTTCTAGTCGCGGTTTATGGAGGCTACTTCGGGGCGGGGATCGGTATTTTAATGCTCGCCTGTCTGGGATTTATAGGCCTGGAGGACATCCACGAAATGAACGCGATCAAGAATGTCTTGAGTTCGGTGATCAACACGGCCGCTTCCGTTTATTTCATTTACAAAGGAATGATCGATTGGCCCAAGGCCGGAATCATGACCGTTGGGGCTGTTCTCGGATATTTTCTGGGGGCGCACTACTCGCAACAGATTTCCCAACGCCGCGTTCGGCATATCATCACGGCGATTGGCCTGGGTTTATCGACCGTGCTCTTCTACAAACAATTTCGCTGAAATCGGTTGTGCCTCGGAGGAAGTTTTCTAAAGTGGACGCGAATGAAAGTAATGGATCGTTATTACGAAGCCGTCTTAGGCCAGTTCGAGACGGTGCGCCGGACGCAGTGGGAGAAGATCGATGAGGGGGCGCGCTGGCTCGGGAAGGCTTTGGCGAACGACGGATGGTTGTATGCTTTTGGCACCGGGCATTCGCATTTGCTCGCGGAGGAGGTTTTCTATCGGGCGGGTGGCCTGGCCAGGGCGTGCCCCATACTGGACACTCGATTTATGCTGCACGATCAGGCGATCCAGGCGACTTACAACGAGCGGGAGGAAGACTGCAAGATTCTTGATCTTTATCCGGTGAAAGTAGGGGATGTGTTGGTGGTGGCTTCGAATTCCGGTAGAAATTCCGTCCCGATCGATGTCACGCTCGATGCGAGACGGCGAGGCCTCAAAACCATTGCGATCACCAACCTCGAGCACAGCCGTGCCTGGCCTTCACGCCATCGCTCGGGAAAAACGCTGGCGGACGTGGCCGATCTGACGTTGGATAATTGCGGCGTGAACGGCGATGCCTGCCTCGAAGTGGAAGGTTTGCCGGGAAAGATTGGACCGACCACGACATCAACCGGCGCTTTGGTTCTTAATGCTTTGATCGTCCAGGGAATTCAATACGCGCTAGAGTTCAACGGAAATCCGGAAATCTACATCAGCAGCAATGGCAACGGCGACGATCACAATGACAAGCTGCTGCAAAAGTACAAGAGCCATATCCGGCATCTTTAATTTCCCAGTTTTCGGATAATCGAGCGCGCGAGGTACTCTTTGATTTCATTGTGACTAGGAACAGGCTGGGATCGCCCCTGAAGTCAAATCGCGATGGATATCCAGCAGATGTTCTTTGAGGTCCTCAATCGTTGCGCCTTGTGTCAGGTAGTCAGGGTAATCAGCCAAATGTCCCAGCCAGACATCGTTCTCCTGCCAAAAAGTGTACCGCACGGATTGCATGTTTGCAGAGTAATCAAGCCTGGCTAGACGAGTCAACGCGACGGCACGGAGACCGGGCTTGAGATAACGATGCCGCTGATAAGTAGCTACAAAAGCACAGGAGCCATATCTGGCATCAGTAACTCGCAAAAGCGCCCTTTATTTTCCCAAACAGCATTGTCTCATTTCTCACTTCTCACTTCGCAACGGGCTCTGTTCGGAATCGATCCCAAAAGACGGCCAGGAACAGAAAAGCGATCAAGGGCATGCAGCCGGCGAGAGCGAAGCCGAGGTCGAAGGAGCCGGTGCGGTCGATGAGGCGGCCGTAATATTTTTGGGCGAAGGAGAAGCCCCAGGCGGCGACTCCGGCCATGCCAGTGACTTTACCCTGGTGTCTCGGGGAAATGTCCTGAGTGAAGGCGTGATAGATGGGAAATACTCCCAGGGCTCCGGCGCCGATGAGGAGCAGCAGGAACAAGAGGAGCGCGCTCGATGAACCTCGAGGAAGGAGTGGGATGCAGACAGTTAAGGTGCTCAGGATGGCGCAAATGGCGAAGGTGAGCTTGCGAGCACCACTGACGGTAAAGCGGTGGCGAGCCAGCCAAAGAGTCAGGGCTCCGGCGCCGATGCAGCCGATGTCGGTGGCGATATAGAAGAAGGCGTTGAAGTAAAGCATTTGGCTTTCGCCGTAGCCGCGGCCCTCGACGAGGAACTTGGGCAGCCAGGCGCGGATGAGTTGCCAGCTCGTGTTGATGAGCGCGACCATGACGAAGACTACGAGCATGCGGCGGCTGAACATGATTTGCCAGATGGATGGCTCGGTTGTTGTCTCACTTGAACTGGAAGGGGGTGGAGGGGGAGCGGTTGTTTTTAGATCGTTGGCGCGCACGAGCCAGAACCAGAGGACGATCCAGAAGAGTCCCGCCACGCCGACGATTTGGAAGGCCGGTCGCCAGCTTCCGAGTTCGGGGGTTAGGAGGACTTGCATGATCAGAGGTGTGGCGATGGCACCGATGGATGCACCGCTTTGGAGCAGGCCGTTGCCCATGGATCGTTCCTTGGGGGCGAGAAGGAGTTGGGTGGCTTTGACGGCACACGGCCAGTGGCCGGCTTCAAAGAGGCCGAGGAGAATTCTACATGTTAGCAGGCCTTGGTAGTTGGAGGTGAGGGCGGTGGCGAAACCGGCGGCGGACCAGAGGAAGAGGACGCAGGGGTAAACCCATCTCAGCGAGGCGCGATCGACTATAACGCCGAAGACGACGGAGCCAGCGGCAAAGGCCAAGCCAAAGCCGAACTCGAGATTACCGTATTGCTCCTGGGTAAGACTGAATTGTTTGGTGATCCGGACGGCGGCGTTGGCGAGCGTCTGCCGGTCCATGTAGTTGATGGCGGAGGCGAGGAGGAGGAGGCCGCAGACGAGCCATTTCCAAGTGGCAGAACGAGGAGGGGGTTGGTTCATCCCGCCCACGAATGTCCATCCCATTGTCCGACTCGTTCGAGAAGATCCAGGACGTCACGGGTGAAGATTTGGAAGAGGGCTTCCCCTTTCTCGGCATCGGCGAGGTTAGGGGAGCCGATGTGACCGGGCACGGAACGATCCTTGGTAATCCAGCCGCGGTAGGCGGGGGCGAAAACGTTGCCGAAGGGAACGGGGACGAGGTGCTTGATGTCGCCGACGAGCTGGGGAGCGATGCGAAGAATCATTGAGGTTTCCCATTCGCAGGCGTGTCCCATCTCAGTTTGGTGGAGGACGGGGAGGGTCTCCGCGGGTTTGGCTCCGAGACACCAGTAAGTGGCGAAGAGCAGAAGAAGATCTTCCCGGCGGCGATACTTTTGGCGGAGCTCGAAGACGGCTTGACGGCCGGGGACGTCGTTGCCGCCGTGGCCGTTGAGGAAAAGAATTCGCTTGAAGCCGTGCTCGATAAAGTTTTGGGCGATGCCGCTCAGCATGTCGAGATAGGTTCGTGGGGGGGCAGAAAGAGTGCCGCCGAACTCGAGGTGGTGATCGGAGTTGCCGAGCCACAGGAGAGGAGCGAAGAGGACGTGATCGCTGACCTGTTCAGCGGCGCGGCGGACAATTTCGCCGAGGAGCATGCTGTCGGTAAAGACAGGAAGGTGCTGCCCATGCTGCTCCAACGCCGCGACCGGGATGACGACCGGAATGTTCTGGTTCAGGGCCTGGATCGCAGGCCAATTCATTTCGGCTAGCTGCATACCCGAGTGTGGCACAGGGGAGCGGACAAGAAAACAGATTTTGCTATTCAGTGGGCGATAATCGGTCACGTCAATAGCCTGGCCTTCTGCTCTGATGCATCACAGCGACGACGAGAATTCCATTACCTTGAACAGTAGAAAGAATGGAATAAGGAAAAATCTCGGCCATGCACCGATGGACGTTCTTTTCGATCAAGCGCCAGCGTTCAGGCGTTTGTAAAATTTTTTGGAGTGTCGCCTCAATATCGCGAGTGAAAGCCAGACCTAATCCTTGCTTCCGGTCTTCGTAAAACGCCGCCGCTTCTCGATACTCGAGTCGAGCCCGTGGGTAGAAGCTAACTTTCACCCGCCAACGAGCTGACGGACCTCAGCCAAAACTTCGTCACCTGGGATTGGTTGCACCAGACCTAAACGAACTTCCTCGCAACGGCGCACGGCCTCAGCCGCCCATTCGCGCTCGATATCGTCCGATGCTTCAAGCGAAAGGCTCTCAACCAACCTATCGACCAGCACAGCCCGAAAGGCTGGCGGAAGGTTTAGGGCTTCGCGCGTCACATCTTCCATGGTTAGCGTCATGATAAAAACTTTACTCTTTCGACCTAAATTCTCAAGCGCACGACGCCCTGGCTGCCAAAATCTTATTTCTGGAACTGCGTGCTCGTTGCTTTGCCGGCGGATTCGATGTAGGCGAGGAGGTCGAGGATTTCATCTTTTTTCAGGATGTTGAGGAGGCCGGCGGGCATGGAGGAGAACTTGGAGGGGGCGCGGCTGGCGATATTGGATTTTTTGACTTCGGTTTTGGTATTGAGGAGCGGATTGGTGAGGACGATGTAGCTGTCCCCTTTGTCTTCGACGAGACGGCCGGTGACGTCGTCGCCGTCTTTCAGGGTGAGGACGGTGCTTTGGTATTGCTCGGAAATGACTTTGGAGGGATCGATGATGGATTCGAGAATATCCTTGCGGCTGAACCGGGTGGAGACGGTGGTGATGTCGGGGCCGACGGCACCGCCTTCATTGCCGAAGCGGTGGCAGGTGAGGCACTGGCTGGCGGCGAAAGCGGCTTTTCCTTTTTCGAAGGAGCGGCCTTTGGAGACGTTATCGAGGGAGCCAATCAGGTCGTCCATTTTCCAATCTTTGACGAAATCGCGGATGGGTTGGGCTATTTTGGCGACGGTGGCTTTGCCTTCGATGACGGGACCGAGCTCGGCGCGTTCCTGCTCGCTGAGGCTGGCGACGGCGTCGCTCTTGAAATGCTCGATGAACTTGGGATAGCTCGCGCCGTCGCGGTATTCGCTGCCCGCTTCGGTGAACCACCGAAGAAGTTCGGGAGGATGGCTCAGGTTATCGTGCTTTTGGTTCAGCCAATTAAAGTAGCGGGTGCGTTGATCGAGCGTCCAGCCGTGCTTGAGGTTGCGCAGGTGGAAGATGTAAAAAATTTGCTGCTCGAGGGTGGGGGATGTCTCCGCGAGTTTTAAGGTTTTTTCGATGACATCGGGGGCCTGGACATAGATGAGAAGCATGGCGAGCTCGCGATTGATGGCGTCGTTACGATCGGGGTAGAGGGGGCTCAGGGCTTCGATGACATCCTTGGTGTTTTCTTCATCGGGCTTGCCCATGCGGATGAAGGTCAATTCCAGGACGCGCAGGGCGGCTAGTTTCTGCTCGTCGCTGATGGCGGTGGGATCGAGCTTGCTGAGGGAGTTAAGAACCTCCTTTTGGAGATTGGCGGGGCCGAGGCGCGCGAGGGCGGTGAGGGCGGTGATAGACGCATCTACATTCGGCTCGTCCAGAGCCCGGCCCTGCCAAGTGGAGACATCCTGGCTTTCGATGGCGATGCGAGCGGCGTAGCGGATGAAACGGTCAGGGCTGCGGAGGTACGGCCAGGCAAAATCAACGGCGCTGGCGTCCTTGTTGCCGTGGAAAGTTTCGAGCTTGCGGCGCAGGGCGCGGGCTTCGGCGTCCGCGGATTTGCCGTTATCGGGCAGGACGCGCTCGGTCGAGGCATCGCCAGGGTAGCTGACGCGGTAAAGGCCGGACTGGGTGCCGCGACCGCCGGTCAAGAAGTAGAGCGCGCCGTCCTTGCCAATTTCCATATCGGTGACGTTGAGGGGTTTGCCGTGGACGAAGTTCTCGACGCTGGCGCTGTAAGTGGATCCGCTGGGTTGCAAATGGACGGCGAAGATGCGGCCGTAGGACCAATCCATGGCATACATGGCTTTTTGGTATTTGGCGGGGAACTTGGCTCCCGTGCCGAATTTCACGCCGGTGGGAGAGCCGATGCCGATGTCAAATGTGGGGGGGAGCGAGTCGGGATAGTAGCGGGGCTCCTTGGCGGTGCCTTCGCGGAAACCGTAATCGCCGCCGGAAACGAGGTGGTAAATGCGGGTGGGGCGGTACCAGGGCATGCCCCAATCCCATTCCATATCGCTATCGAAGCCGAACATTTCGCCATCGAGGTTGAACCCAAAATCGTAAGTGTTGCGCATGCCGGCGGCGACGAGTTCCCAATGTTTGCCTTCAGGATCGCAGCGAAGGAGGAAACCGCCGGGAGGTTTGATGCCGACGCCGAAGCCATTGCCATCTTCACCACGAGGGAGGAGGACATCCTCGGCGTAGTTGCGATGGGGGGAATTGGGAGAGATATCGGCGGGGACGTGGGTAAAGTTGCCGTGGATGGAATAGATCATGCCGTCCGGCCCGAGGACGAGGGCGTGGGAACCGTGCTCGCCGGCAGCTCCTTCGATTTTCTTGAGAAGTTCGAATTTGTCGTATTGGTCGTCACCATCCGTGTCCTTGAGGCGGTAGAGGCCAAGACCTCCTGGACCTTCGCCGCTGACGTAAAGGGAATCAAAAGCGTAAAGGAGCCCCATGGCTCCACCGATGGGAAGATCGATTTTCTCGATTTTGGCGACATGACCGGAGTCATCAAGGGTGGCACGGAGGATTTTGTCCTTGCGATCTTGGGGGGAGAAAATGAGGCGGCCTTTGGCATCGATGGCCATGGAGACCCAGGAACCTTCTTTTTCGGAGGAGCGGATCAATTCTACTTTGAAGCCCGGCAAGACGGTGAGGGTCTCGGCAGGGGTGGCCTGCGCGGCCAACGTGCGATGGTTCGAAGCCATCAACGCCAGCGCGCTGGCGAGCAAAATCCGGTTGAACAATTTCATATTATGCAAGATCTCCTCTGAATGTGATTTCAAGGTAGCCACGCTGGATTGGAGTGGGCAAGTCATTTTCGGGAAATCGAGGGCGTAGGGGGAAATTCAAAGAGGAGAGGGCCGTGCTTTAAACCCACAGAGGGCAAGGTTTTGATCCTTTATAGCGGAAGTTGGAGGAGGAAGTTGCTCATCGAGGTAAGAGCATTCTCGCAAAGCCGATTCGATGCCGCGGAGAGAGGTGAATCTTTCGATTGAATCTTTTTTAAAAGGATCGGGAGGGCGTTCGTTCCAATTTCGCAAATCGCTTCGGCCTCTTCCCGGCCGGTCGGTTTTAGGATTAGCGAGGATTGGGGTGTATGGAAATCGGGCGACTTTATCAAGAGGGAGGGTGGGTGGAATGGAGCGGTCGTTTTGGCGTGGGTAATATGGATGGTTAAAATCCAAAGGGCTAATACACTCTTCGCGATGCAGGGTGCAAAATGAAGTCTAAAAAATCGGTCGGGTACGGTTTGCTGGGATTGTTTCTGCTGGTTGTCATCGGGGCGATTAAGATTCCGGATTATATCAAGGGCCAGACGCCTGCGAGCACGCCGGCGTGCGTTGCGTATCTGCACCTAATCGATGGGGCTAAAGAACAGTGGGCTTTGGAGAATAAGAAATCGAGGGGATCAGTGGTCGATGTGGCAGGGGTCAATCAATACATCAAAGGAGGCATGGCTTTGATGTGCCCGAACGGAGGCAAATACGAGTATGGCAAGGTGGATCAGAAGCCAACCTGCACGGTGCCGGGACATACGATTTGATTTTGATTGGAGCTAATAGCCCTCTCACGTTAGCGTTTTGCTCATCTCGACTTGATTATGCCGGGTTGTGTTTTCAGTGCGGCGGGACCGGAGTTTGACGTGGATGCGTTTGTGGCGGCTTCCAGGTGGCGTGATTTCGCTGAGGTATGGCATCGCGGCGAATCTTCAGAGCTAGGTTCCCGCAAGCTTCACGAGTCGTCCTCGGGTTTTCAGTTCGGCATTTCTGACTACGATGAGGATGAGTTAAAGGTTCAGCTTCGGGACGCATTGGAGTTTTTACAGGAGGATCGCGCGGAGATTGAGCGATTGCGTTCTTTTTCGGGAGTTCAGCGCATCGATTTGCGCATCGGGCTTTTCTGGTGGGAGGATACGCTTTGCCAGTTTCATTCGCTTCCATCAGACTTCATGCGGCTCGCGGGGGAGCTTGGCGTGTCGGCCACACTTTGCATTTATGGATCACACAAAGCTGAGGAGTCGAAGCAGGATCCGGAGGCCTAGCGATGCGCAACGGCGCACTGCGACGGGCTGTTGCGGGCGAAGAGTGAGAAGCAGATAGCACAGCTACCAACGCGGGAGATTTAGAGATTGAATTGAAGCGAGGGGTCGGTCATCGTCGAAAATAAACCGTTCGAATGAGGAATTTCCCCATGATTTTGTTTCGGGTGCGAAAGCGATCCTCGGGAGGGACTCGGCTAGTAGCGGTTGGCCTTTGGGTCGAAGGGGAACAATTTGTGGAGAGGATTTGGCGATGGCTTGGCTGGCGGTGAGTTGTCCACAGTGTGGGAGTCCTTTGCCGCGAGTGGCGCTGTGGCGCTCGGTGAAGTGCGGGTCTTGCGGTTCGTTGATTGCCAAAACGGAATCGGTGGTGACGCGCGATTCGTTTCGACAGGCTTTGAATCGAGCGCGGCAGGAGTCGGCAGGGCTGGATGCGTTGGTTTGTGGGGGAGGGCGTTATCACTTGATGCAGTTGTTGGGGATGGGAGAAAGATCCAAGGTGTATTTGGCGCGACGGATTGGGGCGCTGCCTTTTCTGGCGACGATCAAGCTTTCGTCGGCGAGCGAGGCGGCGGCTTATGCGCGGGAGGCGCAGGTGCTGCGGGATTTGCAGGGCTTGGATGGGGATGGTGTGGGGGCTTATTTCTCGCGATTGATGCCCGAGGTGATTGCGCAAGGGGTGGTGGAGGGAAGCGATGGCAGGCAGGCTTTGGTGCTGCGGCATCCGAGTGGTTTCTGGGGCAGCCTGGCGGCGCTGAATGAGCGGTTTGCAGGCGGGCTCGATCCGCGACATGGGGTTTGGATCTGGCGGCGAATGTTGGAGGTTTTAAATTTTATTCACCGTCACGGTTGGGTTCATGGCCATCTGCGGCCGGAGCATGCGCTGGTGCATCCGGAGGATCATCTGGTGTTTATCATCGGTTGGGCCTCGGCGAGGAGAGGAACGGAAAATGACAAGGCGGCGGATCTCTGCCGGAGTGCGCGGGTGGTGCAGGTATTGCTGAGCGGAGCGAGTGGAACTATTCCGAACAGCGTTCCGGCGGGTCTGGCTCAACTGGTGACTCGGGCGGCCATGGATGAGGGCTTTTGCGGTGCGCAGGGGCCCGAGGGTTTGGATGAGCTGTTGCGGGGAGAGGCGAGAACGGCATTTGGACCGCCGTCGTTTGTGGCTCTGACAATTTGAGGCGCAAGCAGAGAACTGAACCAACTACAATATATGGGCTACGGAAATTATTCGCTGGCGGCGCATGCGGCCCTCACGGCCGATCGCGCGCACAAGGGCGGGTCGGAGGTTTTTGCGCAGAGGCATTGCCATCCTTTGATGAACCCGAAAGGGCTGAAGGTGCGGGAGTGCCGCGATAGCGCGGATCATCCTGATTCGCTCGGGATTGTCTTCGCGCTGGATGTGACGGGGTCGATGGGGGATATACCGCGCGTGCTGGCGACGAAGGAGTTGCCGAATTTCATGAAGCTGTTGACGGCGTGCGGCGTGGCGCATCCGCAATTGATGTTCATGGCGATTGGGGATGCGAATTCGGATCTGGCATCGTTGCAAGTTGGGCAATTCGAAAGCACGGCGGAACTAATGGACCAGTGGCTGACCTGGAGCTACCTGGAGGGGGGAGGCGGCGGGACGGGGCAGGAGAGTTACGACCTGGCGTTCTATGTCGCGGCGCAGCATACGGACATGGATAACTGGGTGAAGCGAAAGAAGAAAGGGTATTTGTTTCTGACGGGCGATGAACTTCCGTATCCCGCGGTATCGCGTCATCACATTGATGCCTTGATCGGCGAAAAGCTGGATGAAGATATTCCGGTGGAAGAGGTGGTGGCGGCGGTGGCGGAAACGTATCATGTTTTTTTCCTGATCCCCGATTTGGCGCGGCGCAAGCGGTGCGAGGCGCGCTGGCGTGAGTTGCTAGGCAACCAGACGATCTGCATGGAATCGCCGACGGACACTTGCGCGGTGGCGGCGGCGATCGTGGGGCTGACGGAGAAGCGCATCCCGGATCTGGACGCGTTGGCTGGCATTCTTTCGGGGAACGGTTTTGATCGGCAGCATGTGGGATCGATCATTCGGGCGCTCCAAGATTACGCGGGTTTGTTGAAGTTGCCGCAATCGAAGTACGCCCCGGCCACGGCAGGTTCCGTGGGCAAATGGTGGAAGGGATTATTTTAGCCGGGATCGGGCCTCATGAGCACGACGTGCTACGCTTCCGTGCTGGGGTTGGGGTTCGGTGATTGTGGGAAAGGGCATTTTGTTGACGCTTTGGCGCGGCGACGGCAGGCGCATACGGTCGTTCGTTTCAATGGCGGAGCGCAGGCGGGGCACAATGTGGTGACTCCATCCCGGGCGGGAATAGCCGCCCGGCATCATACTTTTTCCCAGTTCGGGGCGGGGACGTTTGTGCCGGGGGTGAGGACGTTGTTGGTGGACCCGATGGTTGTTCACCCGACGGCTTTATTGGTGGAGGCGGAAGTGCTTGGCAGGGCGGGTGTGAACGACGCGCTAGCGCGCCTGATGATCGATGGGGCGTGCCGGATTACGACGCCGTTTCATCAGGCGGCGGGGAGGTTGCGCGAGTTGTTGCGAGGCGGGGCCGCGCATGGGACATGCGGGGTGGGTGTGGGGGAAACGGTGCGTCACGGGCTGGAATATCCAGACCAGGAACTTCGTTATGCCGATCTTTCGCAGGGTGATTCGACCCGGGCGCGAACGGTGCTTGATCGGTTGCAGGCGATCCGAGAGACATTGTTGGCGGAATTGTTGCCGCAATGCATGGAAGAGAGTGCCGCGGCACTGAAGGCGGAGTTGCAGATTTTGAATGATGAGGCCTTGGCAAAAAAATGGCTGGCAAGCGCACGCGCTTTGGCGCGGCATTGTTTGCCAGGGTCGTACGAAACGATTAGCAGCCAATTAAGGGAACCTGGCAGTGTTTTGTTCGAAGGGGCGCAAGGCGTGCTGCTCGATGAATGGCGGGGGTTTCACCCGCATACGACCTGGAGTTCGATCAATACGGCGGCGGTTCATGCGGTGGTGGCGCGCTTCGGAATCGAGGCACCTATGGAACACTATGGAGTCCTGCGCACATATCTCACCCGCCATGGAGTCGGGCCTCTGCCGACTCACGATGAATCGCTCGATGGGGTTCTGCCTGAGCCGCACAACAGCGGGGAGGGCTGGCAAGGCGCTTTTCGGCGAGGACATCCCGACTCGGTGATGCTGCGATATGCGCTCGAAGCGGCAGGCGGATTGTCGGGCTTATTCATCAGCCATCTGGACGTTTTTCAGCGAGGTTTGTCGTTGAAGTGGTGCGGGCGTTACGCCGTTGAGGGTCGGCTGCCGGAAGAGTCGAGATACGTGGAGCGGTTGCCTTTGAGCGTGGGGAAGAATTTAGATCACCAGCTTACGTTGACGCAGATGCTGCATCGGGTTCGTCCAATATATGATTCTGAACCGATTCGCTCGGGGGTGGACTTTTTGGAACGTGTTAAAGAAGTTACAGGCCGGCCGATAACTCTCTGTTCCCATGGTGCGACTTGTGCAGAGGTGGGGGAGAAGTGAGTGGGCATGTGAAGAACATCGTCATGGATTTGATCGGGCCGATTTATGGGGAGGGGGGCTGAACTCCCGGTGCCAACGTTTGAGCCCGGAAAACCCGCGAAATCCTTGCCAATCGGTCTCGTGCGTGCTTGCATGCCACTTTCGGCCTCGTCGATCGTCGAGTCCGCCTTATGAATAACGAGCGAACCTGCAGTGAATGCCGCGGCCCATTGGCCGAGGATTCACAAGGGGGACTTTGCTCCGAGTGCCAACTGCAACTCACCGTGGTCTCATCGCCCAATGAGGAGGATCAGCTGACGGTGATCTCAGCAGGTTCTCCCAGCCCCCCCAGCCTCGAGAGATGGCTCGCTCCGAGCAACGAGCCGCGCCCAGGGTCGGTCTTTGGCAGTTACAAGATCATCCGCCAGCTGGGCAAAGGCGGGATGGGCACGGTTTATGAAGCGGAGCATCTGGAAAACGGCCGGCGGGTGGCGCTAAAGATTTTGACCCAGGGGCTGGACACCTCGGAGGCGCGCAAACGCTTCCTGCACGAAGGCCGCATGGCCGCAACGGTCACTCATCCGAACCTTGTTTACGTCTTTGGCACCGAAGATATCCAAGGGAGCCCCGCGATCGCCATGGAACTGGTTGCCGGGGGCACGTTGACCGAGCGGATTCAAAGCAAAGGATCCATGGCGGTGAACGAAGCGGTGGATGCCTGCCTGCAAATTATCGCCGGGTTGGAAATAGCGGCAGCGGCCGGAGTGCTGCACCGCGATATCAAACCTTCCAATTGTTTCGCGACTCCGGACGGGACCGTCAAGGTCGGCGACTTCGGGTTATCGATCTCCAACATGGCACGGCTGGAGACGCAACTGACAATGAGCGGATCGTTTCTGGGCACGCCTGCTTACGCTTCGCCGGAGCAACTCGTGGGAGATGAGCTGGACGTTCGTTCGGACATCTACTCTGTGGGGGTGACACTTTATTATCTGCTCACGGGCAAAACCCCCTTCACCGCCGAGAACATGATCAAGCTGGTGGCGACCGTGTTGGAAAAAGCTCCGGAACCTCCGGCCAAGCTGCGGCGGGGCGTGCCTCGCGGCCTTGATCGGGCGGTGCTCCGTTGCCTGGCGAAGAAACCAGGGCAACGATTCAGCGACTATGTCGAGTTGCGAGGGGCGTTGCAGCCATTCGCCTCGAGGGAGTACGCCCTCGCTTCGTGGACTCAGCGGGTGCGGGCGGGGATCATCGACTTTATCATTTTGACTGCAGTCACGCTTGGTTTGACGGCGTTGCTTTTCCCGGATCACTTTGCCCTCATTGGCTCGGCCTCCGCGGGGAAGGAGGGGTTGGCTCGAGCCCGCGAAACGCTGGCCGCGAGCCAGCCGTCCTGGGCAGAATTCCTGGATACGTTGTTCGGGGGAGTGGTCGCGTGGTGTTACTTTTCCGTCGCCGAAGGCTTTTTTGCCGCGAGTCCAGGAAAAGCCCTGCTCAAGCTCCGGCTGGCTGGAACGGATGGAAAGCCCGCCGGCCTGCTCAGGGCATCGCTTCGAGCTCTTCCCTTCGTTCTGATCCCGCTCCTTCCCAAGCTCATTACTTCGTGTGTGTTCGATGCCAAATTTGGAGTCACCCATGGCCGGGCGATTGGCTGGGCATGGGTGGCCAGCTTCGGTGTGCTCTTCGCCACGGCTCGCAAACGAAATGCCTTCGCTGGTCTCCATGATTTGGTCTCTCGGACCCGGGTGATGACCCCGGTGGCTTCCCACGCCTCGCGGGTGGGCCTGGCCCCCGAGAATCACCTGCCGTGGGAGGGCGAGCTGCCGGCCAGGATCGGCCCTTATCATGCGGTTGTGCCGCTTGATCGCATGGATGAGGGCGCGGTCGTGGCGGGGTACGATCCACAGCTGCTTCGCAAAGTCTGGATTCGGAAGACCTTTGCCAGCGAGCCGTCCGTCTCGATAGAGCGGCAAAACCTCAGCCGGCCCGCCCGCCTTCGCTGGATCACGGGAAAGCGCTCGAACGCGGAAAGCTGGGATGCCTATGAGGTGGTGCCGGGCCAGCCGTTGCTAGCTCGGCCCGGCGATCGTGCCTCCTGGTCGGAGGTCCGTTACTGGCTGCTGGATTTGGCGGAAGAAATCGACCTCGCCGCGAAAGACGGCACGCTTCCATCGGTCCTGGGCCTGGATCGAGTCTGGATCGGCGCGAGCGGGCGGGCGAAACTGCTCGATTTTCCCGCACCCGATAGTTCTCCTGGGACGGGGAACCGAAGCCGCGTCAATCGATCGCCCGCCGTGGCAGGTTCCGATCCATGCCCGGCTGGCCTTCTGGACAGTGGGCCACTGTTTTTAAAGAAAGTTGCCATGACCGCTCTGGAGGGCCGGTCACCCTCATCGGAAGCGGATTATGCTCGTTCCATCGCAGTGCCTCTGCCGCTGCATGCCCGGAGGTTCCTGGACGGTTTATCACGGGCGACGGATTCGGAGGCGCGGCTCCAGATCGGAGCGATTCTTTCCCGTCCCACAAAAGTAACCCGGCGGATGCGGATCATCATGCTGTCGGTACTCGGACTCCCGTGGCTCATGACCCTCGTGCCCATGATCATGCTCTCTGAAGAAAAGATGAGTCAGATGGTCTCCGGCCTGGGTGGAATATGGATCGTTGTGCAGGTGGCCCCCAGTTTGATCTTCGCACTGCTTTTTCGGGGCGGTTGTGTTGTCCATCGATCGAGGGTGACCTTCGTGACCGCCGATGGTTCGCCCGCCTCCCGGCCGCGGATCTTTTTGCGCATGTTTGTGACCTGGTTTCCGGGAGTGTTGGCGCTGGTCAGCCTGGACATGGTGCAGGGACTGCCGCAGCTCATTGTCGGGCTGGGGACGAACCTCTTGAGGATTCCGCGGTTCACGGCCCTATTGCATGGGCCCGAGGCAACGATTGTCGCCCTGGCGAGCTTGGCGGTCTGCCTTTAAGCGGTGATCCGTTGCATCCTTTCCCCCGAGCGCAGCCTGGCGGATCAGCTTGCCGGCACCTGGATGGTGCCCCGCTGATGATTGGGGGGCATCGGGTAATCACGGGAATTGACGAGTCTGACCGGCCCGGTTGGTTAAAAAAAGTGGTCGGGGCGGTGAGATTTGAACTCACGACCTTCTGAACCCCATTCAGACGCGCTACCAAGCTACGCTACGCCCCGACCAAAAGAAGTGCGTCACTCTACCTTAAGAACGATGGCGGTCAAATCATCTGACTGAGCAATATTTCCGGTGAATTGCCGGACCTCGTTTTGCAGGGCCGCGACGATTTCGGAGGCGGGGCGGTGCCGGTGTTGGTGGACGACCCGCAGAACGCCCTCGGTGCCGAACATTTCCTTCTCGCTGTTGCAGGCTTCCTCGAAACCATCGGTGACGCTCAGGAGGATCTGCCCGGAGGATAATTGAATGGGCTCGGATTCCTGGTAGGTGGAGTCCGGCCGCAAGCCCAGAGGCAGGCCAGTGCGGCGAAGGGTGCCAACGACTTCCCCGGATGGATCGATGATGTAACCCGGTATATGCCCGGCGTTCACGTAGGTGCAACTCCGTGTGATGGGGTTGATCCGGGCCAGAAAGAGCGTGACATAACGTTCGTAACCGATGTCCTCGGCCAGAACCCGATTCGCCTTGGTGAGCATGGCCCCGGCCTCGGGATTGTTCCTGGCCAGGATCCGGAGGTAAGCGCGGGTTTCGGCCATGAGGAGGGCAGGGCCGATGCCGTGCCCCGTGACATCGCCGACCACCACCGCGAGGCTGTCATCCAGCAGGGGCAGATAATCAAAATAATCACCACCAGTCTCATCCGCCGGCAAGGTGGCGCCGGCAATATCGAACCCCGCCAAAGCGGGAGCGGATTTGGGGAAGAGATGCTGCTGAATATCGCGGGCGACACGGAGTTTCTCCTGGTTATCGCTCAATTCTTTTTCGATTTTCTGGCGTTCCGTGATATCGCGAAAGAAGACGACAAACCATAACTTATCCCCCATGCGCATGTGGCTGAGAGCCGCTTCGATAGGCACATTGCTCCCATCCTTTCTGCGTCCCAGGGTTTCTCGAGCCCGCCATTTATGATTAGGCTCGGGGTTCGCCAGGTAGCGCTTCAAACCGCTTTTGGCGTCGCCCTGTAAATCGGGGGATTGGAGCAGGAAAACCTTTTTGCCGATCAAACTCGAAGGCTTGTAGCCGAAAATTTCTTCGACAGCGGGGTTGGCGAACGAAATGTCGCCCGCCTCGTCGAAAAGCAGGACGGCATCGGTCGCCGTTTCCCACAACAGACGATAGCGCATCTCGCTTTCAAGCAACGCCTCCTTGATTTGCCTTTTGGTTTGCCGGTTTTTGGCCTCCCGCAGCTCGCGATCGATCACGGGGACGAGACGAGCGAGGTTATCCTTCATCAGGTAATCGTGGGCGCCGGCCTTCATGGCGGCCACGGCGGTACTCTCTCCTATGCCTCCGGAAACAATGATAAAAGGGATATCGCGCCCGCTCTCCTGGACCATTTTAAGCGCATCCGGAGCATTGAATTGGGGAAGATTGTAATCGGCGATGATGAGGTCCCACTCCTTTTCGAGCGCGGCGCGAAGGGTCGGGGCGCTCTCGGCGCGTTCATGGTAGATTTTGTATCCGCCCTTGTGCAAAAGACGCAGCACCAAGTCCGCGTCGAACTCCGAATCCTCCACCAGCAAAACCCTCAAAAGCCTCACCATATCCTTTCTTGTATATTACACCGAATCTCTCCCCATGGAAACAAAGACAAAAAAAAGGAGCCGTCATTTACGGCTCCTTACGTGTAATGTTAATTAGGCGAACGACGCCTGATTGATTATGGATTTGTGTTTTCGATGCTGTAGGCATTAAGACGACCTTCGTTTTCGTCGTAGCGCACGGTCACGTCATAACCAGGGCGGAACTCATCCAGGCGAAGCCCTTTGGCCCGGCCGGAGGTGAAAGTCGTCTGGTCATCGATGTTGAACACCTTTTTGACCCCGGCATCGGTATCGATCACGATCTTGTTGTTCTTCAGATCGACCGTGCGGACTTTGCCGTGGATGGTTTTGTAATCATTGTCTGTGTGGGCCCGCACTTCTCCGCGGACTTTGGCATCGCGTGCATCGGTGTAAATGCGAGTGCTGCGATCCGATTGGTAGGCTCCGGGCGCCCCGGTCGAGGCCTCCCCGGACCAATAGCGATGGTGAGTGATTCCAGGGTCGCCTATGCGAGGCCAGTTGGTGGCGGCAAAGCCTGGAGCCGCTTCGATCTTGGCTTTGTCCGCGTTGAGTTTGAGAAAGTTTTGGTCGTCCGAAACGGTGAAGGCGCTGGGAGGAATCGCAATCAGCTTCTCGCCGATTCCAAGAAACCCGCCCACCGCGAGCACCGCGTAGGAAACCTTGCCCGAGTTGAAATCCAGGACCAGATCCTTAATTTCGCCCAGTTTTTCGTTCTGATAGTTATGGACTTCCATGCCGATGAGCCCGGAGGCTTTGTTGGGCTTCTTGATACCCTGCGCGCGAATGGCGGCCGCATCCTCAACGCGGGTCCCGACCACTGCCCGGTCGCGGTCAGCATCGGTTCTGACGCTCACATCGGGGGCGTCGGTATGTACTTTCACTTCTGCCTCGGCTGCGGAGCAGAGAGGCGCGATCGCCAGCATGGAGGTAAAAGCCAGCATCATCCAATGTTTGTTTGTTTTCATAAGCTAATTACTAATTCTTTGTTTTTTGTGTTCTTGGTCCGCCCTTTCCACGGGCAACTTCGATCTCCTTAAATTAGCCCGAGAGAAGAACATAGATAGAAAGGCGATCTCCTCTTTCCGCATCGGGCATTGCAGGAGTCTTTCCCCGAAAGGCCCGCTTTTGGATGAGGAAACGCTGGTGAGTTTCCTTGGGGTGGGCTATTCTTTGGGGCCTGCACGCCCCGATGAAGAGTACCGGCTTAACGATTTTGCATGTGGATGACGATCCGAACGACGTCCTCCTGGTTCAACGAGCTTTTCGCAAGATTAACTGCGCGGTCAACCTCCAGGCCGTCGCCGATGGCGAGCAGGCGGTGGCCTATCTTTCGGGGACGGGGCAATTCCAGGATCGAGCGCGCTTCCCGTTTCCGGAGCTGGTCCTGATGGATCTCAAAATGCCACGGAAAACGGGCTTGGAGGTTCTAGCCTGGATTCGCGCGAACGTGGCCACGCGGCGGTTGATCGTGGTCATGTTCACCTCGTCCCGGCATGAAGCGGATGTGAACAAGGCCTATGAGCTGGGCACTAATTCCTACCTGCTCAAGCCAGTTGGATTCGACGAGTTGCTTGAAATGGTGCGCACCCTCGGGCTTTATTGGAGCACCTTCAACGAGCGGCCTCACGGTTGATCGATCAGCGGGAGGCGCGGGCGGTTGAGATCTGGCGTTCCAGTTCGGAAACCAGCCCTTCAATTGTATGTTTTTTCGCTTCCACCGCGGGCTTTTGGCCCAGCTTCGCCAGCGCCTTGGTCGTCTCCGGCCCGATCGAGGCCAGCCTTAGCGCGGGGAATTTCTCCAGCATGGCGGGAAGATCGAAACGCGCGTGAAAATTTTCGACCGTCGAACTGCTGGTGAAAGTGATCCATTCCGCGCCGGAATCCAAAAACCGCGTGGCCGCCCCGGGCAGGTCCTCGGTTTCCGGAACAGTGCGGTAGCAAGCGATATCGTCCACGATTCCTCCAAGCCGCTCCAGTTCGGCGGGCAATTCGCGGTTGGCCGCTTCGGCGCGCATCAGTAAAATCCGAAGATTCTCAATGCTTTCGAAAGCCGTGATGGCGCCGGCCACTTTTTCCGCCAGGTATTCGGCGGGCATGGCGTCGATGCGGAGGTGCAACTCCTTGATGCGCGCGGCGGTGGCGGGCCCCACGGCCGCAATCCGCAACTGCCCCAAGGCGCGAATGTCATCGAACGCCGCAAAAAAATATTTAAAAAACGAATCCACCCCATTGGGACTGGTGAAGACGATCCAATCATAAGCACCCAGATCGGCCATGGCCTCGACCAGTTCGTTTCGGTTGGTGGGGGGCTCAATTTTGATCGTGGGAATCTCCAGGACCTCCGCCCCGCGCTCCGTTAACTGGGCGGCCAGTTCGCTGGATTGCTGGCGGGTCCGGGTGACCACGATCCGCTGGCCGAAGAACGGGCGGGTCTCGAACCAGTTGAGCTTGGAGCGCAGTTTTACGACATCCCCGATAATGGTAATCGCCGGGGCGCTGAATTTGGTTCTTGCCACTTCCCCGGCCACGGTGGCCAGGGTCGCGACCAGTGTGGTTTGCTTCCCCGTGGTGCCCCACCGAACCATGGCGACCGGCGTTTCCCCACTCAAACCGTTCTTGATTAGTTCCTGGGAAATGCGCGCGATCTGGCTGATCCCCATGAGAATCACTTTGCTCCCAGGCTCGCGTGCGATGTGGGCCCAATCGAGGTTGGATTCGTTCTTCTCCGGGTCTTCGTGGCCGGTGACAACCATGAAGCTGGAACAATGGTCGCGATGGGTTAAGGGAATGCCCGCGTAATTTAAAGCGGCAGTGACAGAGGTCACGCCTGGCACCACCTCGAAGGAGATTTTCGCGGCGGTCAATTCTTCGGCTTCCTCCCCGCCCCGCCCAAAAACATAAGGGTCGCCGCCCTTCAAGCGTACGACGGTTTTGCCTTCGCGAGCCTTCTCCACCAGCAGCGCATTCAAGTCTTGCTGCGGGATGGCGTGCTCGCTCGACCTTTTGCCGCCATAGATAATCTCCGCGGTTTTGGGCGCGAGGCGTAGCAAGTCGGCGTTGACCAGCGCATCATAAACCACCACGTCGGCCCGGCCGAGCAGTTGAGCCCCGCGCATCGTCAGCAATCCGGCGTCGCCAGGACCGGCTCCAACCAGGTAAACCATCCCTTTTTTCATGGATGGGCATGTTAAGCTGCGCCGGGAGGGGATGCAAACCAGGGACCGGCTCCCCGCAACCCAATCCGGTGGATTTTTTGCGAAAATCTCTCAACCAAAAACTCATTCCCGATGTCCAACATTCATGGGGGTTGAATCCTGACTCTTCCTCTCCGATGGGAAAAAATCGGGAAAAACACGAATTTGAGATCAAGCCCAGGCCGAAATTGATTAAAGCGAATCGTTGACACGCAAATTGGCGATGCTTACTGTAGGCCGCGAACCATAACGACTGCATAGCATGTTACTGAAAATAAGTCTTGGATTGGCCATCTTGATCGGATTGGGGACTTTGTACGTCACTCATTTTCAAGTCGCCCCGAAAATCGGCGAATTGAAGACGAGCCTGACGGATACGCAAACCCAGCTTACGACGGCCAATAGCGAGGCCTCCAAGGCCAAGAAAGAAGCCAAGGACCTTCAGGGCAAGTTGGACATTGCCGTCAAAGCATACTCGGACACGACTAATGTGCTGGCCGCCACCTATGCCCGCGCTGAGGAGCAGACTCTGCGCGCGAACAAGGCCTCCACGGACCTGGCGGAACGCACTAAAGAACGCAACGAGGCCCGTGATGAGCTGGCGACCTGGAAAACGCTCGGCTACGGGATCGAGCAAATGCGCGCCCGGCTGTCGCTCGTCGCCGGCCTGGAAAAAGAACGCGACGTGCTGGGCGATGAAAACAAAATTCTCAACCGCAAACTGAGGGTTTCCGAAGCAGAATTGGCCCGCTTCACCGGCGCAATCGAGCCTGAAGTCGTGCTGGCACCCGGCGTCAAAGGCAAAATTGTGGCCGTCGATGCCAAATACGATTTCGTCGTCCTGGATATCGGTGAAAAGCAGGGCGTGCTTTCCAACGCCAAAATGCTCGTCAATCGCGATGGCAAACTGATCGGCAAGGTCAAGATCACCAACGTCGAGCCGAACCGCAGCATCGCCAACATCATGCCGGAATGGAAACAGGACGACATCCTCGAAGGCGACCAGGTCATTTTCTAAGCGTGCGCAAGATCCAACCCATTTTATTTCTCATCGTCATCGGGATCATCCTTACCGCTGGATGTGCCAGCGATCCCGAGAACGTCTCCGAACGCCCTTGGAATGCCCCCAAGAACTGGGAAAACGGCATGCCCACCGGCATGATGAATCCCCGTTAGGCCGGCTTGTCTGTCCGCTCGGTGTTCCTCCTATTTCGCCGCGCGGTCGCAAAATCGCTTTCCCCTCGCTTAAAGCGCTTCCTTTTCTCCGCCCTCGGCTTTAAATACTCCCATGCCGCCACTAAGAGTCGCCGTCATCGGAACTGGCGCTTTGGGTAAAGAGCACGCCAGACTTTACTCGGAGCTCGCCGCAGCTTCTCGGGGTCAACTCGTTTTCAGCGGGGTTTTCGATGCCAACTCCGCGCTCGCCCAAAAAATCGCCGAAAAATGCCGCACGCAAGTCTTTCCCACCATGGAAAGCGCCGTGGCGCAAAGCGATGCTTTCAGCATTGTCACTCCTACCCACACTCATTTCGACATCGCCCGCCGTCTCCTCGCGTCAGGCAAACATCTGCTTATCGAGAAGCCGATGACCGACAACGCGGCCCAGGCGGCCGAACTCATCGGCCTCGCCCGCTCGCACAATTGCGCCATTCAGGTTGGCCATGTCGAGCGCTTCAATCCCGTTTTCAAATACCTCCAAACCGTCGCGACCGAACCACGTTTTATCGAAAGTCATCGCCTCTCTCCCTATCCCGCCCGCAGCACCGATATTGGCGTTGTCCTCGATCTGATGATCCACGACCTCGATTTGATCCTCGCGTTCGTGCAATCTCCCCTCATCAGCGTCGATGCCGTCGGCATCCCCGTCTTGAGCACCACCGAGGATATCGCCAATGCCCGTCTGCGCTTTGCCAATGGTTGCGTGGCCAATCTCACCGCCAGCCGCGTGAGTGCCGAACGCATGCGCAAGATTCGCGTCTTCAGCGCCGGCCCTGCCACCAGCTATCTTTCCCTCGATTACCGCGCCCAGGAAGGCTACATCTATCGCATCGCCCGCGATGGGGAGGAGGAATCTTCACTCCTCAAAAAACTGCTCTCCGCCCGGGATAGCGCCATCGTCAGCGAATTCGGCGGCAAAAAAATCGTCCGCGAACCGGTCCCGGTCGAAAAGGACGAACCTTTAAAACTCGAACTGCAGAGCTTCATCAGTTGCCTCGTGGATCGTCAGACTCCCGTAGTTAGTGGCGAATCGGCCAAGCAAGCTCTCGATCTCGCCCTCGAAATCACTCGCCAAATCCACGAAAGCAATCTCCCCAAAAAATGAGCTCGCCCAAGCCCAGGCAGATCATGCTGATCGCCGGCGAGGCCAGTGGCGATACCCTCGGCGCTGAATTGGTCGCGGCTCTCAAAGAGGCCGCCCTTCCACTCCGTTTCTTCGGCGCGGGTGGCACGCGCATGGCCAGCACTGGTGTCGATCTCGCCTTCGACCTCACCACCCACGCCGTGGTCGGCATCTGGGAGGTTCTCAAAAACTACGGCAAATTTAAAAAACTATTCGATCAATTGCTGGCTCTCGCCCGGGAGCGGCGCCCGGAAATTATCATCCTCATCGATTATCCGGGGTTCAACCTCCGCTTTGCTGCCGCCGTCAAAAAATTGGCGAGCCGCGAGCCAGGCTGGAACCCCAAAGTCGTTTTCTACGTCTCCCCTCAAATATGGGCCTGGCACGAATCGCGCATCCATCAAATTGCCCGCGACATCGACCTGTTGCTTTCCATTTTTCCTTTCGAAAAAGCTTGGTACGCCCAACGCAAGCCCGATTTCAAAGTCGAATTCGTGGGGCACCCGCTGGTTGAGCGCTACGGCAGTTTGAAGCCTTCCACCGCCACCTCCGCCCCCGGCTCACCTCTCTTGCTCCTCCTCCCCGGCAGCAGGGTCCGTGAGCTGCGCAAACATCTGCCCGCCATGATCGAGGCCACTCGACGGCTTCAGTCTCTCCATCCAAATTTGCGCGCCCGCATGATTCTGCCTAACGAAAGCCTCAAGCAACTCGCCCATTCGTTCGCTGGCGATGGCTCCCCCGCCGAACTCAAGATCGGTGGTTTGGCGGAGAACCTCAGTCAAGCCAGTCTGGCCATCGCTTCTTCCGGCACTGTGACCATGGAATGCGCCTGGTTTGGCGTCCCCACGGTCGTCCTCTACAAAACCTCCGCCAGCACACACTTCCTGGGCCGCCGCTTCATTTCCGTCAAATTCCTCGCCATGCCAAACCTTCTCGCGGACAAAGAGATATATCCCGAATTCATTCAAGACGCCGCCAATCCCGAAAATCTCACTCGCGCGGCGAGCGAATTGCTCAGCAACGAAAGCCGCCGGCAAGCCATCCAGGATGACCTCCGCCGTGTCATGTCCTCACTCGGCGCCCCCGGAGCCGCATCTCGCGGAGCTAAAAAGATACTCGAATTGCTGCCAGCTTGAGCCCACCTCAATCAGTGCTCGGAGTGGCCCAAAGCCCTTGCCTCTTTTTTCCCTTCGGCCATCGCTTTCTCTCCGTTCTGTTCTATGCTGCCGACCGATGCTTTTGCGCCGTGCGTTTCAAATCGTCTCGTTGATAGCTCTTCTGCCCGCCCACCTCCTGGGCGCGCCAGCTTTACCGCCCTTGCTCAATTCCGCTACGCTTCCCGCTCCGGAGAAATTCGTCCTTGCGCAAGCGTTGATCGGAAAATCCGCTGACCTCGCCAGCCAGTTCCCCGAAGAAACAAATCGCGTTTTGCGCGCCACCTTTCTCGAAGCGCTCCTGACCCAGGGCGGCACGAATATCCATCGCTATGGCATTGCGATCCAACACGCCCTCATCCCCGATCCTCTCGATTTGCGCAACGCCGAGGTGATGCACGAAACCAGCCTGATCGATTGCCACTTCTCACGCCCTGTGGATTTCTCCAACGCTGTTTTCGAAAAAGGTTTTTCTCTCGCCGGTTCCACCTTTGACGGTTCCGTCAATTTTTCCTCGATCAAAGTTGGCCGCATCGCCGCCCTCGACCGCGCCAGCTTTGACGGCGAGGTGAACGCCACCCGCATGGAAGTCACAGGCGTCTTAACCGCCCGCGAAACACGATTCACGAGCACGGCAAGCCTGGTCGATTTCACAAGCCTGATCGCGGGCGGAGACGCCTTCTTCAATCGCGCTCTCTTTGCCGGTGCAATCACGTTCCAATCGGTCCACATCGCCGAAAACTGGAGACTTGATGGCGCCCATTTCACCAATCCCAAAACCGTCGTTAAATTCGAGGATGTAAAAGTGGGCGCTGCCGCCAGCTTCGTCGATTGCCGTTTTGCCGGTTACGTTTCGTTCAAGGATGCGCGCTTCACTTCTCTGGATCTCTCCAGGATTACCTGGCCCGCGGTTCGCGATGATCATCCCTGGCTCTGGCTCAACGGCATGACCTACACCCGCATCACGGGCGGCTCGGAACGCGATTCCTGCCAAAACATTTTTAATCTCGTGCAACGTACCGCCCGTGGCTCCGCCTATTCTGCCGACGTCTTTACTCACCTCGAGGATTACTATCGCAAACTCGGATATACCGGTCCCGCCAATGATTTTTTTCGTGCCCAAAAACAGCGGGAGCGCGAAGAGGTCCTTCAAGGCCTGGCCTGGGCCTGGAGTTTTTTTCTCGATCAATTTGTCGGTTACGGTCGCAGCCCGGAACGCGCCATCTTCTGGAGCGTGATCATTGTCGCCATCGGCTGCGCCATGTTCCAGCCTCATCGCATGGAGCCACAGAGCTCACAACAAACCGCGCGCAAATACAGCCCCTTCTGGTACAGCGTGGATGTCTACCTCCCCGTGATTAAGCTTCACGACGCCGAAGTCTGGAAACCCCGGGAACAATACGTTCTTACCAACCTCTGGCGTCGCATCCACACCATTCTCGGCTGGGCCCTCATTCCCATCGCCATCGCCGCCTGGACCGGCATGCTCGCTCATTAGACAGTCTGCTCGCGCCCATCAGGGCGAATTCCGAGCCCATGTCCGGCGTTTTGCGGGCCTTTTAAAGGGGGGGACCCCATAGACGCATCTCAGGCTTCCAACCTATTCTCAACACCGAAAGGTAAACCTTTTCGCGGAATAAACCCAACGACTTGCAAATTTAAACCACATGAAAGCCCCAGTTATTTCCAGAACCTCCAATCCATTACGTTTATGATAATCACCAACGGAGTAAATAAGAGCACCCATTCGCTGCTAACAGGCTGCCAGGAATTATCGCGACGCCTCACGCGCTCATTTTTCCGAATCGCTCTTCTCATTCTAACCATGGTGGCGCTGACCGCGACCACGCGGGCAACTCTCCTCGCGATCATCGACTGCAATTGCACGACCTTGACCATCAAGGGCGAAGGGTTTGCGGACTCACCTCCAAACACCTTTGTGGCCAAGGTGAATGGTGTCGTCGTCAGCTATACCTTTAACTTCGCGACTCAAACCTTTCTCTTCGCCCGTCCCCCCTCTTTGCCCGGCGGCTTTTATTGGGTCGAATTGTTTCGCAATGGCGTCCTTTCCGCAAACCGGCAGGTCGTCGTTTGTGATTGTGCCGATTGTGGCTGCACCGGAGCCCCCGGGCTGACCGGTCCGGAAGGTCCCATTGGGCCGGTGGGCCCTATTGGTCCCCCTGGATTACCAGGTGAACGAGGCGGAATCGGACCGACCGGAGCCCCAGGCACCAATGGCTTGAACGGAGCCATTGGCTTGCGAGGCCTGCCTGGTCTCAAGGGCGATATGGGGTTGACTGGCTTACAGGGTGAAAGAGGGCTGATTGGACTCACCGGCGCAAGAGGACTCTCTGGCACCAATGGTTTGGATGGGGCCATCGGCCCCATCGGGGTTAGGGGCTTTACCGGCGCTAAAGGCGAGATGGGATTAGAGGGCTTGCGTGGCATGACTGGCCCAAGAGGGATTATCGGAGCCACAGGCATTGCCGGCACGAATGGGCTGAACGGCGCTCCCGGTCCCCAGGGAGTCAAAGGGCTCGCGGGTCTCAAAGGCGATATGGGGTTGCCCGGGCTTAAGGGCGACACCGGCCTCCGTGGATTGGTCGGAGCCAGGGGTTTAGCGGGCACGAATGGCTTGAACGGAGCCGCGGGACCTCAAGGCGTTAGAGGCCTTGCGGGAGTCAAAGGCGACATGGGATTGACTGGGTTGAAAGGCGACACCGGTTTGCGTGGATTGGCCGGCGCTAAGGGCTTGCCCGGCACCAACGGCCTGGACGGAGCCATCGGGGCCACCGGATTAACTGGTTTGAAGGGCGACAACGGCTTGAACGGTGTTGCTGGACCCGTGGGACCGATCGGCCCCAATGGTCCTATTGGTCTTACGGGATTAACCGGCTTGAAAGGTGAAGCTGGACTCAAAGGGGCCACTGGAGCAACGGGTCTGACAGGCGCAACCGGCTTGACTGGGGTCGCTGGCGCACAAGGTTTGCCCGGCCTGAAAGGCGACACGGGGCTGAAGGGTGATGCCGGTTTGAAGGGTGCCACGGGAGCTGCCGGTTCGCCGGGAGCGAATGGGCTGAACGGTGTGGCTGGAGCTGTCGGGCCCGTGGGGCCCAATGGACCTATCGGCGCGACCGGACTCAAAGGCGATACAGGACTAAAGGGTGCCACCGGTTTAACGGGTGCTAATGGCTTGAATGGAGCCGTCGGCCCTGCCGGACCTGTTGGCCCAAATGGTGCCATGGGGGCAACCGGCCTGACGGGTTTAAAGGGTGATGCTGGCTTGAAAGGTGACACGGGGCTAAAGGGCGCAACTGGTTTGACAGGGGCCAATGGCTTGAACGGAGCCGTCGGACCTGCCGGACCTGTTGGCCCAAATGGAGCAATCGGCGCGACCGGCCTGACGGGTTTAAAGGGTGATACTGGCTTGAAAGGTGACACGGGGCTAAAGGGCGCAACTGGTTTGACGGGTGCTAACGGCTCGAATGGCGCCATCGGGCCCATCGGGCCCGCGGGTGCCAATGGTGCTATCGGGGCAACAGGCCTTCCCGGAGTCAAAGGCGACACCGGACTCACAGGAGCTACCGGCTTGACTGGCGCGAATGGGTTAGCCGGCGCTGTCGGACCCAGCGGACCAATCGGCCTGACGGGTCTCTCTGGTGCCACTGGCTTACCTGGTTCCAAAGGTGACGTTGGCCAAAAAGGCGATACCGGTCCGCAAGGTGCAACCGGCTTGAATGGTGTGGCCGGCCCAATCGGGCCCGTCGGTCTCACCGGACCTGCGGGTGCCACGGGAGTGGCCGGGCCAAAAGGAGATGTTGGTCAAAAAGGTGATACCGGTTTGCAAGGGCTCGTCGGAGCCACTGGTTTACAGGGAGCCACCGGCTTGAGTGGCGTGGCTGGTCCAGTCGGTCCCGTTGGTCTCACGGGGCCTGGCGGTGCCACTGGATTACAGGGAGCGAAAGGCGATCAAGGGCTCAAAGGGGATACCGGTATAGGAGCCATCGGACCAATCGGCCCCACGGGAGTGGCTGGCCCGGTCGGTCCCGTCGGTCTCCCAGGCCTCATCGGTCCCACCGGCTTGACCGGTGCGAAAGGCGATCAGGGCCTCAAAGGAGATACTGGCGTCGGAGCCATCGGACCAATTGGCCCCACGGGCGTGGCAGGCCCAGTCGGTCCCGTTGGTCTCCCAGGGCTCATCGGTCCCACCGGCTTAACCGGTGCAAAAGGTGATCAGGGCCTCAAAGGAGATACTGGCGTCGGAGCCATCGGACCAATCGGCCCCGCGGGTGTGGCAGGCCCAGTCGGTCCCGTTGGCCTCCCGGGGCTCATCGGTCCCACCGGCTTGACCGGTGCCAAAGGCGATCAGGGCCTCAAAGGGGATACCGGTGTCGGAGCTACAGGACCGATCGGCCCGATGGGTGCGACCGGCCCCGCCGGCCTGAACGGCACCAGCGGTTCCTCCCAATACGGCTTCATCTACAACCTGGTTGGCCAAGCCGTGCCCGTCGATGGTTCCGTCACGTTCAGTAACAACGGCATTGGCACCGCTGGCATTGGCCACAACCTCGGCGGCACCGATCTTCTTGTCGTCGATCAAGGCGATTACAAGGTCAGCTTTTCGGTTTCCGGTGCGGAACCAAACCAGTTCGCCCTCTTCATCAATGGCGTCCTCGTTAGCGAAACCATCTACGGCTCAGGCGCGGGCACCCAGCAAAACAGTGGCCAGGCCCTCCTCGAGATTAGCGCCGGCGCGATCCTGACCCTTCGCAATCATGGCTCGGCCGCCGCCGTCACCCTCGCCGCCGCAAGCGTCGGAGGCACCGCCCCCGCCATCAACGCCTCACTCATAGTTCAAAAGCTGAACTAGTCGCGGTGAGAAATCGTCACCCAGACCATGTTGAAAAACCCATTGGTTCGGGCGGGCCTCGTTCTCGGTTTCGGGTTCGGAGGCTTTGCCGATGGGATTATGCTGCACCAGATCCTGGGGTGGCATCATCTGGTCTGTGTGACCGCTCATTGCCAGCCCACCTCGGTGGCTCACCTCCAGCTCCAGAATACACAGGATGGATTCTTCCATCTCGTTCTCTGGTTCATATCGCTCTTTGGCGTGTTCCTCCTGTTTAGTGCAGCGCGCCACCCCGGCACGACATGGAAGACCCGGATTTTCTCCGGCTCCATGTTGGCCGGGGCCGGGCTTTTTAATTTTGTGGAAGGGGTCATCGACCACCACATCCTCGGCATTCATCATGTCCTGCCCGACCACCCACACCAATTTGTGTTTGATCTCATTTTCCTCCTCGTCGGAATCGCGCTCATAAGCTTGGGAATGTTTCTCGCCTCCTCGAGACAAAGTATTTCGCTGCGGTCATAAGTTCTCAGCCCATTCTTTTTCGTTCAAGAATGACCTATTGCAATCCAATAGGAGTATCGGTATATTTTTCGACGTGAGCCAGAAATCAGATGTTTGGCAGGGGACCTTGGCCCTAATGGTTTTGAAAACCCTGGAGCAAACCGGCTCCTTGCACGGCTACGGCATCGCTCGCCGGATCGAACAAACCAGCGCCGATCTTCTCTCCGTCAATTACGGGACGCTTTATCCCGCCCTCCTCAAACTCGAGCAGGAAGGGTTCATCTCTTCTGAATGGGGCCTGTCCGAAAACAACCGCAAAGCCAAATATTATCAACTCACCAAAGCCGGTCGAAAGCAGATCGAGAAAGAAACCAACGAATGGGAGCAGATGACCTCGATCCTTGCGAAATTCCTTAACCCAGCCACGGGACTCGCTTGAACGGACGCCGAACCCAGCCGACTTTTTATGCTTTTCCTATTGGTTGCCAATATGAATTACCTCACCCCCCGGCCTGTCACCTCGAAAGGAACTGAAGATGAATAAACTTCGCGGATTGCTCTTGCGCCTGGGCGGCGTCTTCAACAAGCGCCGCAAAGATCTGGAATTGAACGAAGAAATTGAGAGCCATCTGCAGCTCCATATCGAGGACAATTTGCGCGCGGGCATGAATCCCGGGGAAGCCCGCCGCCAGGCCGTTCTCCAACTCGGAAGCATCGAATCGACCAAGGAGGCCTGCCGCGATCAACGCGGTTTGCCCTTCCTGGAAACGCTCTGGCAGGATGTCCGCTTCGCCGCCCGCATGCTTCGCAAGAATCCCGGTTTCACCACCGTCGCGGTGCTCACCCTGGCTCTCGGCATCGGGGCCAACACCGCCATCTTTACCGTCGCTTACGGAGTCTTGCTCAAGCCGCTGGCTTTTCCGCAATCCGAACGGCTCGTCAACGTCTGGGAAGGCTCTCGCGGCGGTCCCTTTTCCAAAACCCCGCTTGGCGCCCAAAACTATCTCGATTTCAAAACCCAAACCAAATCATTCGAGGCCCTCACCTGTTATGAATATGGCGCCGCCAATGTGGGAGCGGATCTCGGCAATCCTGAACGCTGGAATGCCGCTTTGATTCACGAAGACTTCTTCCGCGTCCTCGGCGTCAACCCCGCCCTGGGGCGTGGTTTCACCACCGAGCATTACACGGCGGGAAACGATTCCGTCGTTATTCTGAGCCATGGCGTGTGGCAGGAACGTTTTAGTGGCGATCCCTTTCCAGCACATTGGGATCCTAAGCTTAGAATTCCACGTGGACAAGTTGTCGC
>JADMIO011565015.1_pt1 | contig 39924 bp, 33 predicted proteins | sample 8958161 | NCBI WGS metagenome assembly JADMIO01 (sample SAMN16585339, study PRJNA669376) | soil metagenome | isolation source: Crop rotation soil | place: USA: Cullars Rotation, Alabama | collected 2011
GCCGCGACTTCAAGTCACGTGAATTCCAAGCTTCGGATCCCACTGTGCTGGAAAGGCCGTTGCGGTCGTAATCCGTTTCGGAATCAACGACGAATCCCACTTTGCCGTCCGAGAGCTTTCGGAAGGTGTAGATGTCACTGACGTTCGGATTGATCTTTTCCCAGCGGATCTGGGCCTCGATCATTTTCTGGTAGATCGGGTCGCTGTCGGAAGTCTGGAAGGTGAGATGCTCGTGGCCGAGGAGTTGGAGTTCCTGGGCGTAGGTGGGTGCGATGCCGGCGAGCATATCCCGCAGACGGCCACGCTCGCGTTCTTGTGCCAGCTCCGGCAGCAGCGTGCCGCCAATGAGCAGAAATCCGAGCACGCTCAACGCCCATTTCGGAAACGCCTGACCATGCGAGCGGCGCAGCCAGAGGTGAACGCACAACGCGCCGGCCACTACCAGCACGCAGAACCCGATCGCGTCGAGGCGATATTGCAGATTCAGTTCCAGCATTCGCGTTCTCAATACCTACGAACAGCCCCCACCGTCAGCAAAAACGGCCGGGCACTGCTATTCGTATCGGCGAAATAGGGGCGCGGGTTGGGTATTTGACGCAAAACCTAAACGATTGCGGCGCAGCGCCGATCGCAGTCGCGAAATGGAATTGATTATCGGAGTATCGTCCGCCTGGAAATCCGGCCGCTACTTCGCCTTCGGATCCCAACCGTCTTTTCCGCTCAGAATCGCGGAAACGGTATACCCGGCGGCCTCGTCCGGCGTGAGTTGCTTCGTCCAGGGGAAACGCGCTTTCGGATTGGCGCCAGGTCCGGTGGAGTTGAACTCGGAATAGCGCGCGGTCTTTTCATTCTCAGGCTTGCCCCAGTTGTTCCAGCCGGCCGGGATGATGTGATCGCCGATTTCGCAGTTGATGAACGCCACGGCGGCGTACGGCCGCCAGGGGCGACCGAGATCGGCCATCTTATTGGGCTTCCTGGCCTGTTGCGTTGTCGCGGGATTGGTGGTGGCAGGATTCCAGGCGATTTCGTCGCCGGTGAGTTTGCAGTTCAGAAATACAAACCCAAACGGATGATCCTCCGGCGTGCTGGCTGCGGTCACATGGCCGCCGTTCTTGCTGTGGACCTCACAATCTTCGAATACCGCGGTGGCCGATCCATAAATGAAATCGACGCGTCCTTCGATATAGCATTTCTCGAAGTAATGCCGCCCGTTGTTCACCATCAACGTGTCCTGCCAGCCGAGGAGGCGAATGTTGCTGAACGATTCGCGGTCCCCATCCACGCGCATCGCCAGCGCCTGCCCGTGATCGCCGGATGTGTTTTCGATGGTGAGATTCTCGGCGTGGAAATCATCGCCAACCACCTGCATGCACGGATTGAACCCGTCCGCTCCCGGCGGCTTGGGGTCATTCACGTTTTTGTCATAGGTCAGACGAGTCGTTTTGTTGTCGTCGCCTTTGAGGGTGATTTTCGGCTTGTTTTTCGGAACAACGAACGGCCCCTGATAGACGCCGGGCAGGATATGGATGACCGTGCGATCCGCACTCTTCTCGGGAACGGCCGCGATCGCCTCCTGCACCGTCTTGAAATCCCCGCCCTCGGCCGCCACCGTGATTGTCTTCTCGGCCGCCATCAACGAACTGGAAACGCACAAAATCGCCGCGATGCTCAGAATCTTCATTCTCATTCACTCCTCAAACGCCTGCTCATTAGTATCGCTCAATTGAGCGTGTGTTGTGTGTCTTTGTTCGCTTTTCGGGCCGTTGCCGCGCGAGCCCAGTCGCGGGCATCGATCAAATACTTGTTCGGGAGATCATTGAACTTGAGTTGATTGCAGGTAATCACCTCGCCACCGAATAGAAGGACGTTCACATACGTATTCGGGCCAGGACCCTTGGATGTTGCTGTCTTCTTGATGCCGTGGGGAGAGCTTACGTATCCGCCCGACGCAGCCCAGGCCGCGTCAAGCGGATTTACTTCCCGCGCGAAGGTCACAAATCGATAGTTATTGGCCCCACGACCATTCGGCAGCCAGGCGGCCATGTCGGCCATGACGAAAACTGAGCCGGGAACTTCGGTCGCTCTTTTGAGCCCGTATTGAACGAGCTCGGTCGGCGTCGGTGCGGCCGGCAACCCCTTTAGCTTGTATAGATCGCCAAAGCCACGGTTATAGGTATAGGTCCACTTGATCGGGGAGTTCGCCGCACCATCAGCACCGAGCCCGGCGGCCGGATCATAGGGCGGGCGGGAATTGGCCGGGCACATCAGAAAGGGCGCCAGCTTGGTGTTTTCGATCGCATCAAACCCGGCCTTACCTTTCAGCAGCTTGCCGGTGGCGTCCGAACCCTGAGCTTTGAAATACAAACGAGCCATAATGCCGTACCAGTCCCCCATCTCCCAACTGCTGGCATCGTGATTCGCAGGCATGCACCACCCGCGATAGTCATTCTGGTACATCGCCAGATAGGTATGCAACTGCCGCATGTTTGACATGCATTTGACCGTATATGCCTGCGAACGAGCCCGGGAGAGGGAGGGCAGCAGGATCGAAATCAGCAGCGCAATGATGCCAATGACCACGAGCAACTCGACCAACGTAAACGCCTTGGACTTCCGACTCATGACTGCCTCCTGCGACCAGTTTCCGCAAATATCCGCCAGATACGCCACCGCCATAGATCAGTTGAAATCAACTATATTTTGAAATCGCGTGAGAGATGCCTTCGCCGAACAGGTGACGTTACCCCTGATTTATGGCAGATTCAAAGAGATCTTGTTGCGTTATCCCCGCCAGATGTTTTAATATTGAAGACACTAGGAAACGCCGAAGGCAGCTCATTCACATGGCGAAGGTTCGCAAAGCAGCAAAGTCCGTCTCAGGAATCACAGACGATTCTTCAAACTCCGTTAAACGGGTGGCACTGATCGTCGAAGCAGGTCTCGCCCCGCGGCGTCGCATGCTCGCCGGCGTGGCGCGATACATGCACGAGCACACGCCGTGGGCGATCTACATCAAGCCGGCATTGGTCGAAAAGCATCTCGATAAATGGCTCAAAGACTGGAACGGCGACGGCATCATCGCGGCGGTGAACGAGGCGGATGTCGCGGCGATGCTCAAGCAGAAGATCCCGGTCGTGGACATGGTCGGTATCCAGGAGTTCGCCAATGTGCCTCTGGTGCATGCCAATGACGCATCCGTCGGGAAGGTGGGCGCGGAGCACCTGATGGAGCGCGGCTTCCGCAACTTCGGGTTCTGCGAGTATCCGGAATGGGCGTTCTCGGTAAACCGCCGCCATGGATTTGCGCAAGCACTGAGTAAGGCCGGCTATTACTGCCACGTCCATGGCCTTCCGGCGCCGATCGCGGGAATCGGCGGACCGGAGCAATGGGAGAAGCAGCAGCGGGAGCTGGCGACCTGGCTGCAGGAACTGCCCAAGCCCGTGGCCGTGATGGCGTCGTCGGATTCGATGGGACAGCAGATCCTGGAGGCGTGCCAGCGGCTGAAGATTCGAGTGCCGGACGAAGTGGCCGTGCTCGGTGCCGACAACGATGAGCCGATCTGTATGCTCTCCTACCCGCCGCTCTCCAGCGTCGTCATTAACGACCATCAGCGTGGCTACGAAGCGGCCGCCTTGCTTGACCGAATGATGGACGGCGAGCCGTCTCCGAAGCAGACCGTCCTGATCGAACCGGCCGGCGTGGTTTCGCGGGCATCGACCGACATCATGGCCACCGATGACGAAGCCGTCGTCGCGGCGATGCGATTTCTCCGCGAACGCGCCACGGAACAGATTAATGTGGATGACGTCGTCGCCCGCGTGCCGGTCTGCCGCAGCATGCTCGAACGCCGATTCCGGCGGATTGTGGGCCGAAGCATCAATGAAGAGATCATCCGCCTGCGGCTCGATTGTGCGATCACCCTGCTGACGCAGACCGAACTGGAGCTGAAGGCGATCGCCGTGCGGGCGGGGTTCCGATCGCAGTCGTACATGAGCACCGTCTTCCGCAGCAACCTCGGCCGCACGCCGGGGTCATATCGAATGGGCGCGAAGCGGTAGTCAAACAGTCGAAACACCGTTCAATTTGAACGCCTTTTGAACACGACGTGTGTAAGATGCGACTATGCAGAATCCCTCGTCTTCCCTTGGCCAGCGCTTCCGTGACGCGGTCGCTTCCGAGCGACCGCTGCAGGTCATCGGCGCCGTCAACGCATACTCCGCGATGCTCGCCAAGCGAGCGGGCTTCAAAGCCATCTATCTTTCCGGCGCCGGCGTGGCCAATGCATCATTTGGATTGCCCGACTTGGGGATGACATCGCTCAATGATGTCTGCGAAGACATCCGCCGGGTGACGGGTGCTTGCGATCTGCCGTTGCTGGTCGATGCCGACACCGGCTGGGGCGGGGCGTTCAACATCGCACGAACCATCCGCGAAATGACGCGCGCCGGCGCGGCCGGGTGTCATCTGGAAGACCAGGTGCAAGCCAAGCGGTGCGGCCACCGGCCGGGCAAGGCGATCGTCAGCAGTGCCGAGATGTGCGACCGCATCAAGGCGGCCGTCGATGCGCGGAGCGATGCGGCGTTTGTCATCATGGCCAGGACCGACGCCCACGCCAATGAAGGCCTGCAATCCGCCATCGACCGATCCAAGGCATACGTCGCTGCCGGTGCCGACATGATCTTTGCCGAGGCACTTGCCAGCTTGGACGAATACCGCGCCTTCACCGCCGCGCTCGGCGAGAAAGTGCCGGTACTGGCCAACATCACCGAGTTCGGCAAGACGCCCCTCTTCACCACCCAAGAGCTTGGAGACGCCGGCGTGAAGCTGGTGCTCTATCCGCTCAGCGCCTTCCGGGCCATGAGCCGGGCGGCCGAGGAGGTCTACCGGGCGATACGGACCGAAGGCACACAAAAATCCGTCACGTCTCGAATGCAGACGCGGAGCGAACTGTATGATGTGTTGAATTATCACGCGTACGAGCAAAAGCTCGACGCACTCTTTGCCAAGGACGAGGACAAACCATGACCGACGCAACGGCCGGCTTCAAGCCCAAAAAATCAGTGGCGCTCTCCGGCGTCGTGGCAGGCAATACAGCGCTCTGCACCGTCGGCCAGTCGGGCAATGACCTGCATTACCTCGGCTATGACATCCACGACCTGGCGACCAAATGCGAGTTTGAAGAGGTCGCATATCTGCTCGTCCACGGCAAATTGCCCAACGCCTCCGAATTGGCGTCATATAAATCGAAGCTCAAAGCCCTTCGCGGCCTGCCCGCGAGCGTAAAGACGGTTCTGGAAGCGCTGCCGGCATCAGCACACCCGATGGACGTGCTCCGTACCGGCGTCTCCGCGCTTGGATGCACCTATCCGGAACAGGCCGACCATTCACCCGCAGGGGCGCGAGAGATCGTCGATCGATTGCTCGCATCCACCGGCTCGATCCTCCTTTATTGGCACCACTTTTCCCAAAGCGGAAAACGCATCGAGCTGGAAACCAACGATGATTCCATCGGCGGCCACTTCCTGCATTTGCTGCACCAGAAGCCGCCGAGCGAATCGTGGGTAAAGGCGATGCACGAATCGCTGGTGCTCTACGCCGAACACGAGTTCAACGCTTCGACATTCACCACCCGCGTGATTGCCGGCACCGGGGCGGACGTCTATTCCGCAATCACCGGCGGCATCGGCGCGCTCAAGGGGCCGAAGCATGGCGGCGCCAACGAGTTCGCATTCGTTATCCAGCAGCGATATGCCGCGCCGGACGAAGCAGAGAAAGACATCATCAAGCGCATCGCCTCAAAAGAGATCATCATCGGCTTCGGCCACCCGGTTTACACGATCTCCGACCCGCGCAGCGCCGTCGTGAAGGCGCTGGCCGAGAAGTTATCGAAAGAATCCGACGAGATGCGCATGTTCGGGATCGCCGAGCGGATCGAGCAGGTGATGTGGCGGGAAAAGAAGATGTTTCCCAATCTCGACTGGTTTAGCGCGGTGGCGTATCACGCGATGGGTATCCCCACGCTCATGTTCACGCCACTCTTTGCGATCGCCCGCACCTCAGGCTGGGGCGCGCACATCATCGAGCAGCGGGCCGACGGAAAGATCATCCGCCCGACCGCCAATTACACCGGCCCGGAAGACCGGGCGTTTGTACCGATTGCGGCCCGATAAGTTCGCGAGACAATAGCGGGCATGTCTCACCACGATATTACCAGTGCCGTACGCCCCCCTGCCGACGCGTTGCTTCAACAGATCGCCGATTACACGCTCGCGACCGACCGCATCACCAGCGACGAAGCGTTTGAGACGGCCCGGCTGTGTCTGATGGATACGCTCGCATGCGGATTCATGGCGCTGGCGTACCCGGCTTGTACGAAACTGCTCGGACCGGTTGTGCCGGGCGCGGAGATGCCTGGCAAAGGTGCTCGCGTACCGGGCACCAAATACGAACTCGAACCCGTCCAGGCGGCATTCAACATCGGCGCGATGGTGCGCTGGCTCGACTTCAACGACACCTGGCTCGCGGCCGAGTGGGGACACCCTTCCGACAACCTCGGCGCGATTCTGGCCGTTGCCGACTATCTGAATCGCAATGGCAAGACGCTCACCGTTCGCGATGTGCTGCTGGCGATGATCCAGGCGCATGAAATCCAAGGCGTTCTGGCGCTGGAGAATGGATTCAATCGCGTCGGCCTCGACCATGTGCTCCTCGTCCGCATCGCCTCGACGGCCGTCGCGACGCGGCTGCTCGGCGGGACGCGCGAGCAGATCATCAACGCGGTTTCCAACGCCTTCATCGATGGCGGCGCGCTCCGCACCTACCGCCATGCCCCCAACACCGGCTCGCGCAAAAGTTGGGCGGCCGGCGACGCAACCAGCCGTGCGGTGCGGCATGCGCTCTTCGCGCTCAAGGGCGAAATGGGATATCCAAGCGCGCTGAGCGCCAAGACATGGGGATTTCAGGATGTGCTCTTCAAGGGCAACCCAGTGAAAGTCCCCGCACAGGGTTTCGGCAGTTATGTGATGGAGCACATTCTCTTCAAGATCTCATTCCCAGCCGAGTTTCATGCACAGACAGCCGTTGAAGCCGCGATCACGCTGCATCCGCAGGTGAAATCGCGATTGAATGACATCAGCAAGATCGTCATCGAGACTCAGGAGAGCGGGAAGCGGATCATCGACAAAACCGGTCCCCTCAATAACCCCGCCGACCGCGATCACTGCATTCAGTACATGGTGGCCGTGCCGCTGATGAAGGGATCGCTCACAGCCGAAGACTACGAAGACAAAGTGGCCGCCGACCCGCGTATTGATGCGCTGCGGGCAAAGATGGAAGTCGTCGAGAACAAGGATTTCACGGTCGACTATCTCGACGCCGCCAAGCGATCGATTGGCAACGCCATCCAGGTCTTCTTCACCGATGGCAGCAAGACGGATCGCGTGAGCGTCGAATACCCAGTCGGACATCGCCGTCGTCGTTCAGAAGGCGTGCCGCTGCTGCTGGCGAAGTTTGAGAAGGCGCTGCGGGAACGATTTGGATCGAAGACCGATGCGATCGTCAGTGCGTGCAGCGATGCGAAAGCGTTGAGCGCGATGTCGGTGAATCGGTTCGTCGATCTATTCGTCGTCTGATTCCAGTCGCTTACCCATGCTGACGACATCATCAATGCCGAATCCAATGCGTTTATAAAACTCAATCGCCTCCGCGTTTCCCGCGCGCACCTGCAAGTTGATCTTCGGACACTCCGCGACGCGCAGCAATCGTTCCGCTTCGTGCATGAGTTGACGGGCGTACCCTTGCTTGCGATGCGATGGATCGACGGCCAGATAATTGATCCAGCCGCGGTGCCCTTCGTAGCCGGCCATAACGGTTGCGACGATCACGTCGCCCTGGAGGCCCACCAGGAACAGTTCGCGTTGCACGCTCATCTTCCGCTCGATATCGCGGTGCGGATCATTCCACGGGCGCACCAGCCCGCAGCGGTGCCAGAGTTCGATGACGGCTTGTTCGTCGGCGAGTTGGAAGGCGCGGATTCGCATCATTGACCTAAATATAGTCGCACTGCGGCATCGACGAGTTCTACGAGCGGATATTTGTCCAGATTATCCAGCGGCAGCCACTCGCAGCGGTCGGTGGAGTTGTCGGTTTCATGCGTCAGTTCGCCGGCGGTGATGCGGGCGATGTAGATGATGCGAACGCCATGATGAGCGATGCCGTCACGATGGATCAGGATGTTGTCGATCCCAAGCACCGGGCCAAGTTCGACGTCGAATCCGGTTTCTTCCTTCACTTCGCGGATGGCGGCGTTGGCCGGGTCTTCGCCAAACTCCAGGCCGCCGCCGGGAAGCGTCCATTTGCCGGCATGGCCGGTTCGCTCGTTCAGGCGGCACAGCAGGATGCGACCTTCATCGACGATGACGGCATACGCGGCGATGCGGAACTTGCGCGATGGATGATCTGAAAACTCCATTGCGCGTTAGTTTAATGAACAACGGGCCGCTCGCGAAGCGGCGACCTATTTGGAAATGATTTGCGGACGCGTAAAGCTCAGTGCGCCCTCGTACCAGCCGTTGATCGTCTCCCGGCAGCGGAAGACGGTGCAGTGGATCTGCACATGGCTGCCGTTGGGCATCACCAAGTTGACGATGCCGCCATACCCCAGCGGCAGGCGTTCGCGGGTGATGAAGCCGATGCCGCGCTCGTGAACGTCGCGGGTAAACAGCTCGATCGGCTCGGCCAGTGGATTGTCGGAGAAGAGACGCAGATTGGCCTGCGTGCGATAGCTGAGTCGGGCCAGATTACGGCGATTGCCGGGCACCGGCGGCGCGGCCTCCATGGCCGAGAGGATCATTTCCACTTCGCCGGGAAAGCCGGTTTGGGGAACGGGCAATGTATCGAACGGTGCATTAAACTGGGGCATGTACAGTGAATCCTCTACGTCAGAATCTGACGCCGAAGTATTCTTACAATTGAATTCGCCCACGAGCCGCATGACATTTCCCTTCGCCCGATAAAAACCGACCTGCCGGCCATTTCCCTTTAGAAGGGCGGCGGTTCGCCGCGTTTCCACCAGTCGGCGTCGGTCTGATCCTTCTTCTTTTTGTTCTTAGGCTTCTGTTTCGGTTCTTCGTCGGCCTCGGGTTCCGGGGCCTCGAAGACGTCGCCGGGGGTGGCTTCGTCCGGAGCCTCTTCCGGATCTTCGCCACGAACCATCGTGGCCAGCGCGACAGCGAAAACCGAAGCGATGTTTTTCAGCATCGTCTGATCGTCTTCGCGGAACGGGCACTTGCCGTCGCGGAACATCGCGATCACGGCCAGCGATTCACCCAGATAGCTGCACGAGGCCGACATCACCGTCTGCCCGCCGAGCAACTTGCGGTCGGCGGCGCTGAGCCGGTGAGTGAACTCGTTTTCGGTCAGGTGGAGCAGCCCTTCACGGACGGTCGGCTGCACCAGCGTGTTCTTCAGCGCGTCGGTGATCTTCTTCTCGCCGACGAGCGTGTATTTCATATAAGCGCCCAGATCAAACGCGCCTTCGTCGCCGCTGAGCCAGATGGCGATGTTGCTGTAGCCCGCTTCCTTGAGCAGCCAGTCCATCGCGTGGCAGAGAAGCTGTTCAAGATCATTGGCGGTATCGATTGTCTTACGGAAGCGTTCGGTGAGCCGCACTTCCTGGAACTGCCCGGAGATCTCGCCATAGGCGTTGATCAGGTCGTTGCACAGCAGATCAACCTTCTGGCTGACGGTGTGCCGGGCTTTGTTCAATTCCCGAACGGCGGTCTTCAGGCGGGTGAGCCGGCGTTCGTTGCGGGCGATGATCGCCTGCTTGTGCAGAGCGCTGGTCAACCGGTCTTTGATTTGTTTTGCGTTAAATGGCTTGGCCAGGAAATCGAGCACGCCGTGGCGCATCGCGCTGACGGTCTGATCGACCGCCGGCTTGCTCGTCATCAGCACCGCGCCGGCGCCGGGAGAGCTAAGGCTGAGATCTTCCAGCAGATCCATGCCGTTGCCGTCGGGCAGCATCAGGTCCGCCACCAGGAGCGAGACCGGGTGATTGAGCATGATCTTTCGCGCTTCTGCGATCGATCCGGCGATCTGCATGCGGCAGCCGACGGACGGAGAGACGATATCGCGGAACAAGTCCTGCATATCGGCCTCGTCGTCTACCACCAGCACGACCGGATCACCTGTATGACCCGATGTTTGAGATTCGATTGCCTGCATCTTCTCCACTCCCGTAAACGGATCTATGCGCACAAACACTTCACTTTCATCACGTTGCCCGACTCGCAAGAACCGTAAGGTTCTCCTTGATCTGCGTGGCAGCGGGGAGAACGACTATCGCCCGCGTACCCGAATCGGGCTGGCTTTCCAGCCTCACCGATCCGCCGGAGCCTTCAATCCATCGAAGTGCTTTGGCCAAACCCATTCCCAACCTTCGCCCGGCGGCCTGGGCACTGAAGTATGGGTCGAAGGCATGCTTGAGCACGCGTTCGTCCATCCCGCAGCCGTCGTCCGTGACGGTGAGCACCACCCGCTGTCCGAAGGTATCAAAGCTCGCGGAAACGGTTATTCGTCCGCTCGCCGGGTCGGTGGCCTGAATCGCGTTAATCACGATCTCAGCCAGAGCCGAACCCACCTGTCCTTCGTCGACGTTCACCATGGGGGTATCCCCCAGTCGGACGTCAATCTGCCTATCGGCGATTTCTGTGAGGCCCTTAGCTTGGATTAATGCCCCGTCCACCAAGGTCTGCACCGTCACCGGACCCACCACCGGCGGCTGCGGTTTGGCGAAGTGCATGAGCTCAGTAATCAGGTCAGAGAGCTTCTGGCTCTTCTCATAGATGAGCTTGGCGGCCTGGCGGTGCTTCGGGTCGGATAATGTCGTGGCCAGCAACTGTGATCGACCGGAAATCACCATCAGCGGGTTGTTCATTTCATGCGCCGCACCGGCCGCCATTTCGGCGACCGAGGTGAGCATGCGGGTGCGGACGATTTCGGTCTGGGCGCTCTGTAAACGCCGGTTCGCGTCCGCTAATTGCTCGGCTAACGCACGTGATTCGTCACGGATCTGGCAGGTACGGAGGGCCAATGACCACCCCCCAGCGAGGGCAGTCAGCTCCTGAATTTGTGTACTGAGACGTTGGGCCTCACCAGAATCTGCCCCCCAGATGACGCCGCCGATGCAGGCTCCGTCGGCCTCGAGGCAGATCCAATAACGATTTGTGCCGGCCAGCCGCGGGGAAAAGGCCTGGATCAGCCATTCCAACTGCGGCCCGACCGTCAGCACCGGCCCGTCACCCGGCAGCGGCCGCTCGGCGGGGGATGATTCGGTCGATGCGTTCGCGAGCTCGACAATATGCGTCTGCGGCAGGTCATGGTCATGCTCGACCACCGACACTTCCGCGTAATTCACACCCGGCGGCATCGAAAAGACCGCGACCGATGTCGTCTCCAGCACCGACGCCGCCGTCTGGCCGATCGCGTGCGAAACCACCGTCGGCGGCGCGTCCGGACGTAGTTCCGATTGAAAACCCGCCAGCGCTTCAAAATACTTGGCCCGCATCGTCAGCTTGCGATTGCGGGAAGCGAGTTGATCCGTCACACGAGATAACTCGCGGTTGGCCTGCTTGAGTGCCTGACGATAAAGATCCTGGGCTTCGGTCGATCCGAGCCCCAGCGTGCGGGCACGATTCTCGAGATTATTGACGAGTTTCGCCCCCACATCATCGAGCTGAACCGGCAGCAGCCCCACCGCATCGAGCATCAACTGCCGGGCGATCGGGAAGGTGTAGTTACCGCTATAACCGAGGTGCTGCTCGCGCACGATGATGTCGGCGAGCGTAACGATGTTGACGAGTTCGGCATTGCGCACCGAGGACGGCAGCGCCTGCGGCAACTGGCCGTGCAGCCAGATTGCATCCCGCAAAGCGGCCGGAAGCTGCCATTTCTCGGCCAGGCGTTTGCCGATGATGTTGTGATCGGTGCCGATGACATTGCGCTCGACATCGGCAATATTTCCGCGAAGCAGATCGGCCGCGTCGACAACGCGGGCGAAGCTTTTAGGTATGGCGGCGTCGAGTGCGATCTTGCCGACATCATGCAGCAGCCCGGCGGTAAACGCCGTGGCCGGCTCGACCGTGGCTTGGCGGCCGCGATTGGTTTTTAGTTGTTGTGCGATCAGTTCGGCCGCGCAACCGACGGCAATGCAGTGCTTCCAGAACTCCGCCCGCGAAAAGCTCGTAACGGCCGGAGAAACCGGCTCAAACGTCGCAAAAACCGATACCGCCAGCACCGCACAGCGAACGCTCTCAAACCCCAGCAGCACGATCGCGCGCTCAATACTGGTGATCTCCCCACTTACGCCGCTGTCGGCCCGGTGGACGAGTTGAAGTATCCGCGTCGCCAAGGATGGGTCCGATTCGATGAGCTGGCAGACGTCACGAACCGATGAGCTTTCCGACGACGCCACATGCAATACCCGCATCGCGATGGCAGGTAATGTCGGTAGTTGATCGAGCTGCTGCAGGAGCAGTTCAGTGTGTTGTCGCGGAGGCTGTTGGGTCTGAGACATGGACGTAACTTTTTACCCGCAGAGTCTCTTGGACTAAACGCAACGAACCGCAGATTTCTCAGATTACGCAGATTTGGTTTAGACAGAATCTGCGCGATCGATGAAATCTGCGGTTCTGTTTGATTCTACTCTGTGCCCTCAGTGTCTCTGTGGCAATAAAGCCTTAGATCGCCAGGAGTTCGCCGATGCGTTCGATCAATTTATCGATGTTAAACGGCTTCTTCACGAAGTCGTCGGCGCCGCTCTTGCGGAGCTCGTCGATTTCTTCCTGATTCACAACGCCGGAGACGATGATGATCTTGGTCGCCGCGAACTGCGGATTGGCGCGGATGGTCTTGCAGACCACGTTGCCGTTCACGTCGGGGAGCATGTAGTCGAGCAGGATCAGGTCCGGCTGGAACTCGTTGGTGAGCATGCCGGCGTCGTAACCGGTCGAGGCGGTTTTCACCTCGAAACGGCCATCGCGCTCGAGTACATCGACAAACAATTCCACGATTTCCGGATCATCATCCACCACGAGCACCTTGCTCTTGCCGGAATTGAGTTGGTCCGGCGGGATGCCGTTGTCCTTCATGAACTGCACCAGCGCATCCCGAGGAATGCGGCGGAAGCGCGAGCCTGGGACACGGAATCCCTTCAAACGGCCCGAGTCAAAGCAGCGAATAATCGTCTGCTGGCTGACCTTACAAATCTCGGCGGCTTCGCCGGTCGTGAATACTGTCTTCATAAAGCACCATTTCCCATACTGTCAGACACACCGGCCATTAAAGGTTAGCCGTTTTATCCATCTATCCTATTTGAACATCGGGCGAAGCCAGTGGCAACTTAAAGGGGATAGTGGGCGCTCTATCTAAGTTTTTGCTGAATCCACGGAATTCCCGCTCCGATAACCAGATTTCAGGTCCGATAGGTATGTGATTGGCAGATTGGAGGGGTTTAGCCCAGCTTCACCAGGTTATCACGGTGGACAACCTCGTCGTAAGCGCGGTCTTGGAGGATCGATCTCACCTCGGCCGACTTTCTGCCGCGGATTTGGTTCAGGTCGGCGGAAGAGTAGTTGGTCAGGCCGTGGGCGATCTTGTGGGATTCGGAATTAACGATCGCGACGACGTCACCCTTATCAAAATCCCCTTCGATCTTCGCGATGCCGGCAGGCAGGAGGGAGACGTCGCGACTGACGATCGCCTTGGCGGCACCGTCATCGACGATGATCTTCCCGGCAGGACGGGCCGCGCCGATCCAGCGGGCCCGGCTGCTGCTGCGGTCCGTGCGGCTGGGGAGAAACAGGCTGCCGACTTCCACCCCATCCAGCAGTCTGACGAGCACATTTTTCGTGCGCCCATGCGCGACGACCAGCATTTCCCCGCCGCGGGTCATCATGCGGGCGGCCTCAAACTTGCTGTTCATGCCGCCTTTGCCGAGCTGGCTTTTCTCGACGCGCACCAGTGCCGTGGCGTCTTCCACCTTCTCGATGGTTCGCACCGATTTGCCGTCGGCGTCGAGGACGCCATCGACATTGCTCAGAATCACCAGCAGTTCAGCCCGCAACGCGCCCGCGACATTGGCCGCGAGGATGTCGTTGTCGCCGAAGCTGATGCGCACCATTTCGTCGGTGCTGATGGTGTCATTCTCATTGATGATCGGAATCGCGCCGAGTTCTTGGGCCGCGTGGATCGTGTTGCGGAGATTGAGAAAACGCTTGCGGGCGTCGATATCTTCTCGCGTGAGCAGCACCTGGGCGACATGCAGTTCATGCGGCTTGAATGCTTCGGCCCAGGCATCCATCAACCGCCGTTGCCCTACCGCCGCGACGGCCTGCAGTGTGGCGAGATCGGTCGGGCGCTTGGCGATTTTGAGTTCGCTCATCCCAGCGCCAACGGCGCCGGAGCTTACCAAGGTGACCGCAACACCGCGCCGGCGCAATTCCGCCACTTGGACGGCAATATCATAAAGGAATGCGACATCGAGCTTCCGCGCAGCATCCGACAGCACCTGCGTGCCGAGTTTGACGACGACGGAGCGAACTTGCTGTAGGGCGGTGCGTGTCATGTGAAACGACGAGTAAAGCGCAAATCGACGGGTACGTCAACGCCCGGGAACGGTCGGCGGTGGCGGAATATAGGGAGATGTCCGAACCGGCGCAGGTGTGGGCGTGGCCGGCGTGAAGGTTGTATTGGATGATGACTGCACGCCGCCAATGATCGCGACCACCAGGAAGAAGACCATGACCAGCACAGCCAACCCCATAATGATGTATCCCATGATCAACCCGGCCAGCGCCATGCCGTCGCCTTGGCCACCCATCCGGCGGATCTGCCCGCGGGCGATATGTCCGAATATCACGGCCAGCAAAGCCGGAATGAATCCAAAGCAATAGAAACAGACCGAAACGATCCCCACAATGCCCAGCACCAGGCTGGCGATCGCCATGCCGTTGGTTGATTGCTGCTGATACGTCGGCGTTTCGTACTGGATCGGCTGGGTGCCGAGATCAACCGGCGGCGGAACATACGCCTCGGCCATCGAATCGGCATAGGTCGGGCTCGGCGCAGTTGCATCTGCAAATACCTCGGCCAATTCCTCGACCTCACCCGCCGCCATCCAGTTGGGCATGCCTTCGCGCCAGACCTTCGTATCCTTGGTGATGCCTGCCTGCTTCAAGCCGACAAGATCTACCGGGCCGTGCTGGTTTGCGCCGTCGATGGAGTAGTAGTATTGCAACGCTAAATCCTTCCCGGCGCGATTGTCGGGGAGAGGCAAGAATTATTCAACGCAGCGAAGGCACATGCGACCGCGCATGTACCGCCGCTGCATTTTCAATCGTGATTCGAGTTTGCTTTAGGCGGCTTCGGCCTGCACGTCGTCCGAATCGCCACGGCGAATCGCGGCCTTCTTGATGCGACGCATGCGGCCAACCGTTTGCTGGTCGAGCGAGGCACGGCGATTGCGCTGGCTTTCGGCGATCTGGACGGCCTGCATTCCGTCTGCCGCATACAGATCCGCACCGATTTCCTCCGACAACCCTTCAGCACGCTTATAGATGCCGCCGGCACACATGACCTGCATGGTCGGGTTGGAGTTCACGTCGCGGAGATAGTCGATGAGCTTGCGCACTTCCGGGACGGCCGACGGCAAGGTCGCAAACATGACGAGCAGTTCCGGGCGGAACTCGCCGATCATGGTGAGGATCTCGTCGTTGGCCACACCACCCCCGCCGAAGCGGACGGTGTAACCGGCGGCTTCAAACAGGTCGGCAGTGATCTGGCCGCCAAGTTCTTCCGGTTCGGCGTCGCCGCAGAAGATCAGCACTTTGCGATCGTTCTTGGGTTGCAGCGGCAACTTGCCGGCGAGCTGGTCGGTGATCTGGCGATTCAAACGGGTCGCCAGGTTGAGCTGCATCTGGGTGATGCGGTCTTCTTTATAGAGTGCCTGGATCAATTCCATCGTCGGCCAGACCAGTTCCGACAGGAGCGTGCCGGCGGCGGTTCCGCTGGCGAGCGTGTTTTCGATCAATTCGCGAACCGCAGTGCGGTTACCTTCCAGAAGCAAAGCGAGATAGTTCTGCGACAACTTGGTGGCCGAGAGGGCTGGGGCAAAGCTCATTGACTGACTCCAAAACAAAAGTGACTGCGGTTCATCCTTCTTCTTCACCACAGGCATCCTTGCCCGCGTCATCCATCCCAATGTTAATTTGGGTAGTTATGACAATAAAGATATCGGGGAACCCCGTCAAGATTCTTTACCCAAATTAACATAGGGGTTTATTACGGAGGCACGGAGACGCGGAGAAAAGATCATAAGTTATTTATTTCAAACGACTTACGATGTTAAAAAGGTGCTCAATTTTTAACTTCCCATTTTAACATTTCCTCTGTGTCTCCGTGCCTCTGTGGCCAATTCCCCTCCTCCAAAGACAGAAATTACGTCGGATACCCCCTTCGCCGTACATTCGTCGGCGTGACAGCCACCAACTCGGCCATTTTTGCGCCTGAACTTGATGCGGATGAATCGCTCCTGCGGAACTTCGTGCAAACCCGCAGCCCCGATGCGTTCGCCGGGATCGTTCGGCGGCATGCCGGGCTGGTGCATGGCACCGCTCTCCGAGCCCTAGGCGGGGATGCCTCACTCGCTGACGACGTGACGCAGGCCGTCTTTGTTGTCTTCGCCCGCAAGGCGTCCACCCTTCGTGCCGCGGCCGTTCTCCCGTCGTGGCTGCACCAGACAACGCTCTATGCCGTAGCCAACGCTCGAAAGACCAAATCGCGCCGGGCTTACCACGAACGTCAGGCCGCCAATCACCGACCGGAGGCCGATATGACCGCCGCCCACTCTGCCGCCGACGATTCTTCTGCATTGATTGCCCTGCTCGATGAAGCCATCGCGTCGCTGAGCAGTAAAGACCGCTCGGCATTACTGGCCCGTTACTTCGAGGGCGCATCCGCCGCCGACATCGCCCGGCGACAAAATAGCACCGCCGAGGCCACGCAAAAAAGGCTCGAACGAGCCATCGAAAAGCTTCGCGCGTATTTCATTCGGCGCAGCATCAACACATCCGCGACCAGCGTCTCAACCATCTTGATCGCCAGTGCCGCACACGATGCACCGGCGGCGCTGATCAACTCAATTTCGACAACCAGCCTCACCGCCGCCACATCGGCGTCGGTCGCGGGCATTACCAAGGGGACTCTGGCAATGATGAACTGGATCAAATTAAAGCTAGCCGCGTTAGTTACTGCCGGCGCGTTATCGACGGCCGGCGTTGGGGTTGTGATTGCGCAGGTGAATCAAACCGCGGATCGAGCCGGCCAGTCGCCTGCGACTCAACCAACGACTTCGCCCGCCGCACCCAACGCGGATTCGCAGCGCCCCGTTTCCGACGACGCGTTAAGCCTGCGTCGGATCGCAGCTATGTCACGTGTGAGGGCGTACGTTTTACGGACGCGCGCTTATGAGATCCGGCAGAAACAAATGCCCCCGGCGAATTATGTGGTGCTGGGGAATGACAATCAGCCGCTGGTTTCACCATTCAGCAAGGACGGAAAAACCGGGTACGTCTACCTGGCCGACGAATCCGTCGTCTCATCCCGAGTTGCCCACGCGGAAACAACGGCCATCGTCTACGACGATGCCAGCAAGTCCGAAGCCGATTCACCCGACGCCGGAGTGGCGGTCGGCTTCCTCGATGGCCATGCCGAGTGGGTCTTGGCCAAAGATTTCCCGCAACTGCTAAAAGCGTCCGAACAGGCATTAGAAGCGGCCAAGGGAAACTGATCCCTGCACCTTCGTGAATTCTTTACGACGGGTCGTCAGTACGTCGTTATTCTATCGTAATGATTCAGCCCGGAAACCGTCTTGGAATCGCCACGGCATTCATCGCGGCCCTACTGCAAGCCCCAACGCTTCGCGCCGAGACCCCCGCAACAGCGCCAGCGGCAGCACCATTAGTTGCTGTCTTCTCAGACGGAATGCGCGTCGAACTATTTTCTATTTTCGATGGACATGAAAGTTGGTGGCGTCCCGACGGAACTGCCCTGACCAAAGCGATCTATGATCCGGCGATTCAAGGCAATCAGATGAAATCGATTGAGTTCCTGATTTCTGTCAAAGGCCCGGGAGGGAAGAAGTGGGACTCAGCCAGCATTCGTCGCGAGACCACCGAAGGAAGGCTTGGATTTGCCGGCGTGAGGGAAGGGAAGCAAAACATTCCGGATCAATTTCGATTGATCCAATTTGGAGCACCAACGCCCCGGCCAACGACGATGACACTGCGATTCGCGATGCAATCCGAACTCATTGCGTTGAAACTTGCACCGGGTGTGGATAACGCAGTTTCAACCGACATCCCTGGTCTGGGGGACATTGAACTCTCCAACGCACGTGAGATCGACGGCCAAGCCGCGGTGGATGCCGTAATTCCAAAACCGTCCGACGGGCTGCAGGTGGTGGTTGTCGCTGGACCCAGAAAACCAAAGTTCATCCCTCCAGTCGAGGGTTCGATCGGCGGGACCGGATCTGAAGTCCGCACCATTCGATTTCAGGCCCCGTTGGCTGATGTCGCCGAGTTCTATATTCAGCTTCGTGACAATGGCCGCTGGGTGAAGTTTCACGATATCTCGCAGAAATCAGGCTTTTTGACAAAGCCAACGGTTGAATTGGGCGACAACCCCGCCTTGAAACCCACGACACAGCCTTCGGCGAAATAGCACGTGAACGTTTTTGAAAGTTTTCTGTCGGCAAATACCCCTGCCCGGACATATCTTGATGTGATGGTTGTTCGGGACGACGGTGAGCTACTGCAGGCGTGGGCGGATGGCCGCTGCGCTAAGGCGTTTGAAGAGATCGTCCGACGGCACATCGACCTGGTGTACGCGACGGCCGTTCGGTCGCTCGGGGGCGATCGGCAACTGGCAGACGACGTCACGCAGGCGGTGTTCCTCATCCTCTCGAAAAAAGCCGGGACGATCCGGGCCGGAATCGCATTGCCCGCGTGGCTTCACCAGACAGCCCGATACGCCGCCGCGAACGCACGCAAGGTGCAGTCGCGGCGGCGCCATCACGAACACGTCGCCGCTGCACAGCGAACCGAGGCCGCCATGGACCGTCTTGTCGAACCACATCTTCTTCCCGAGCTTGACGACGCGATCGCGTCACTCAGCCCCGCAGACCGCACCGCCGTCATCGCCCGCTATCTGCGCGGCAAAGACCTGATCACGGTCGCCAGCGAGCTGGGCACCACCGTCGATGCCGCGCAGAAGCGGCTCGAGCGCGCCGTCGTGAAAATGCGCGAGTTCTTTATCCGCCGGCGCACCAAATCAAGCATGACCGGACTCACCGCGACGCTCGGCACGCTCAAGATGACGACGGCCCCGAAATCGATGGTGGAATCGACGCTGGCAACCATCCACGGTGGGCACGTCAGCGCCACCGTCGCGGGAATCGCCAAGGGCACCAAGATTTCGATGATGATCGCCAAAACCAAGTCGGCCACGATCATGGCGACCAGCACCCTGGCCGTGGCGGCGGCGATCGGGATCGTCTGCGGGTCGATTATCAGCCGCAGCAGCACGTTAACGACAACCAGCACCAAGGTGCCGCCGACCGCCGACCGCTCACTCACCCGATAAACCCCGATTTGTTCATCGCCACGCGGCGTCTATATTCAGAGCGGCCCGGTTTTGGCCGATTGCATGAATATGGGACGAAGTGTTGTCATCTGGATCGCGGTCATTCTGGGCTTGGGAATTGTTCTATTCGCGCTCTCCGGCCGATTCGCGCACAAGGAGTTAGCGCGACAAGCGCAGCAATTCGCGCAGCCGCACGTCACCGTCACCCGGCCAGCGGCCAATGCGGATGACGTTGTGCCCGTTACTGGCGTGATCGCTGACATTACCTTGCCCAATAATGGCGCGGGCGTCGATCCGCGCACGCTCGCCGATGGCGTCTCGCTAGTGCGCGTTCGCGACGGTGCGGTGATCGCGGCGGGCCGGAATACATCCGGCGCGGGAGATGAAATCGTCCTCAAGCCCACCGAGCCGCTGGATAAAAACACGCAATACAAGTTCAGCGTTACCGAATCACTCCGAGACACTAGCGGCGCGAGCTTTGCGCCATACTCGATGACGTTTACGACGGCCAAGTCATTCGTCGAAAGCACCTTCCCGGCCGCATTTGAAAAGGTGCCGATGACGAGCCTCACGCTCGACCGCAACGCCTTTACATCGCTCGCCTTTGGCCCCGATGGCACGCTCTATGCTGGAACGTTTGCCGGCATGATCTACCGCTTCAATCTTAATCCGGACGGCACGCTCGTCCCCAAACCGCCGCTGACGACGATTATGAAAGCCAATCGCGGCCCGCGGCTGATCACGGGCATCGCGTTTGATCCGAGCTCGACGCGCGAAAAACCGGTCCTCTGGGTCAACCACGGCCAGATGGCCGTCACGCCTGAGGGCAAACTCGAAGGTGCGGACGACTGGACCGGAAAGCTTTCGCGATTGAGCGGTGCCGATCTGGAAACATCAGAAGATGTGCTCGTGCACCTGCCGCGGGCGTATAAGGACCATCTCAATTTTCAGATCGCGTTTGGCAAAGACGGAGCGCTCTACTTCACACAGGGATCGCATACATCCGTTGGCGATGTTGATAAGAAGTGGGGCTATCGGCCGGAACGCAAACTGAGCGCGGCCGTGTTGCGATTGGATGTAAGCAAGGTCAAGCAGCTCCCGCTCGATGTGCAGACCGAAGAAGGCGGTACATATGATCCGGCCGCCGCCGATGCGCCACTAACGATTTACGCCACCGGCGTGCGATCCGGTTTTGATTTGCTTCTGCACCGCAATGGCCACCTCTATTCCGGCGTCAACGGGGCCGGCGGCAATGAGGGCAATACGCCTGCATCACCTGATGGAAAAACGCCGGCCATTCGCGATTTCAAAACCACCACCGACGACACGCTCATCCGCATCGAGCAGGGTAAATACTACGGCCATCCCAACCCCACGCGCGGTCAATACGCACTCATGGGCGGCAACCCGACCGATGGCAAAGACCCGATGGAAGTGGCCGAGTATCCCGTCGGCGTGAAGCCGGAACCGAACTATCAAACCCCGGCCTTCGACTTCGGCAAAAACTATAGCCCCAACGGCCTGATCGAATACAAAGGCGCATTCTTCAACGGCGCGCTCGACGGCTGCATCCTTGTCACACGCTACAGCGACGGCAAAGACATCCTCGCTCTCCGCCTGAACGCCGCCGGCGATGTGGTGGAGACGATCGCAGGAATCGACGGCTTCACCGGCTTCACCGATCCGCTCGATCTGCTCGAGGACGACAAAACCGGCAACATCTATGTCGCGGAATACGGGGGCAAAACCATCACGCTGCTCCGCCCGGTTGATGGCAAGCAGAGCACGCGTACGCAGCGCACCACCGTTGCGCCGTAATGAACTGATGCCCCTCAGAATTGCTGAAACATCCGCAGGCGTCGAGCTCGCACTGAAAGTCGTGCCCGGCGCGTCTCGATCGAAGGTCGCAGGCGTGCTCGGAGATTCACTCAAACTGGCCGTCAGCGCGCCGCCGGCGGATGGCGCTGCGAATCGCGCGGTGATCGAACTCCTCGCCGACACATTCGGCGTCGCCGAGCGATCGGTCGCGATCGTCTCTGGCCATACCAATCCAAGAAAACGCGCTCAAATCGCCGGCATCACGCGCGAGCAGGCGATTGCCAGGCTCACCGCACTCGGATTCGTCGGCTAAGCCAGCGTCACCGCACGCTCGGCAGCGGCTCGTCATCTTTGCCGTACGCCGGCGGGATATAGAAATTGATCGTCTTCAGCACCGAGCGTCCTGTGTTCACGATCTGATGCACTTCCCGCCGGGCAATCTGCAACAGCGAGCCCGCTTTGAGCTTGATCGGCTTATCGTTGCCGCGCGCTTCCCCGTTTCCCGAGACAACATACAACCACTGCTCGGCCTTCGGATGCTCATTCCTGAACTCGCCGCTCACGCCGCCGGGTTTCAAGTTCATGACGGCGGCTTGAGCGAGTTGCGTCGTCAGGATGACGTCAAACATCTTCCGGGAACGGGTTGAGAAATGCTTCATGCTGCTTCCTGTCCGTATTCTGTATTGATCATTGGGCAGGCTTAAGTCGCACGACCTGCAGCCGATTATTCCCCGCATCGACCACGATCGCCCGGCCATTGTCCCATGCGACGGCCCAGGCGTAATTGAGTTCGCCGGGGAGGCGGCCGGCTTTGCCCCAGGACGCGATGCCGGCGCCGGTGTTGCGGTCGATGAGTTGGACCCGATTATTGCCAAACTCGGCCACGACCAGATTGCCATGGTCATCGACATCGAGGCCGTAGGGGAAACGGTATTCGCCGGGCGCGGAGCCGGTCTGGCCGAGGTGCTTGATGAAGGTGCCGTCGAGTTTGTGGACGCTGATCCGGTGGTTGCAGGAATCGGTGATGTAGAGCAGATCATCCACGATCGCCAACGATTGCGGCCGGGAGAGGTCGCCATCGCCTTGACCCATCTGGCCGAACTGGCGGAGGAACTTCAGATCGCGGTCAAAGACCTGCACGCGATTGTTGTCGCCATATTCTGAGACATAGATGTTGCCGTCGCGATCGAACGCGATGTCGGTTGGAAGATCAAACTCGCCGGGGCCGGCACCCTTCGTACCAAACCGTTTGATCTCCTGGCCCTGCGGCGTGAACACAATTACGCGATGATAGTGCGTATCCGGCACCCACAGATTTCCGTCGTGATCGACCGTCAATCCGACCGGCTTCCCCTGCGCCCATTCCTGCATCTGCCAGCCGTTCAGAAACTTTCCGCCGGCATCCAGATGCTGAATCCGGGCCGCGCGATCGACGATAAAGAACGTGCCGTCTGGCGCTCGAGTGATGCCGCGCGGATAGACCACCTCACCCGGACCGCGCCCGGCGTGGCACCAGATGGCCTCGGGTTGATCGGATTTTCCGCAGCCGTTGAGAGCAAATACAGCGATTGAGATCAACGCAAGCACACTTACGCGCGACGAAGGGAATCGAAATCGCATGCGCGAGATCACCCACAAGCCGACAACGAGCCACGCGATCGCCAGCACGATCGCGCAGAGCAGCAGCGACGCCTCAAGCATCGGATCATATTGCTGCCGATGCACATAGGTCAGCAGCATCGGAATGAGCGAAGGTGGAACCAGCAACGCCGTGGCGGGCACTTCGGTGAGCGAGAGCGCGCCGGCGAGGAGCGTCGCCAGCGCGAGCACCGGCCAGCCCATGCCAAGGATGATGCGCGTGAAGATTTGCGTGCTCCCAGCGCCGTCCAGCCCGGCCATTTCGCGATAAGCACGCCACGGGCCGACGTGCAACGCCGCGCCGGCGACGAGTGGAATCCAAGCGAATCGGCCTGCATGGGCGAAGACGACGGCGAGATTGCTGTCGAGCAGCCAGAGGCCGATCTCGGTGTTATTGAGTACGCGCAAAATCGCGATGGCCGTGAACTGGCCGCCGATGAGGAAGTTGATGACCGCCAATGCGAGCATCCACCGCGGGGGATGGATCGCAGCGACCACGGCGATCAGCAAGCCGACGGCGGCCGTGCCAAGCGCGATCGCGAGGGATGTGAGCAACTGCGGGTGAATCTCGTTTTCGATTCGCACCGGATTAAACGGCCTGTGCAAATAGGCGGCCATGGCGGCGACAGGGAAGCCGACGGTGATGAGCATGATTGCCCATGCAGCGACCGTCCAGAGTGTTCCCGAGCGAAGCCGCGAAGGCACGGGTGATAGTTCAATAGCTTCTTCAGTGCGCTCGCGACGCCAGAAGTAGTGCGCGAGCAGGCTCAGTGCGCCGGTTAAGAGCAACGTCGGCAAACTCGCGCACAGCGCCAGCGCCGCGCGGGCCGGCAAGTCTGCCGACTCGGCCACACCGACGCCGCCGACAAGGCCGAAGATGGAGTTGGATGCGGACGAGAGCGTGCCCGTTTCAAAGATCATCCGCACTTCGGTGGCGTTTACACTGATGCCGGTCGGCTCGAAGATCGAAAACTCCTGCATCGCGAGCATGGTGCAGATGGCGAGTGAGAGCGCCGCCGGCGCGAGCGCTCGGCGTAGAAGAAATCGTGCGACAATGCCGTCGATGGCGGCCTGCTCAAGCATGGACGTATCGATCCGCCGCAACGATTGACCGATGATCACCGCAGGCACCGGCCATAGCCACGCGGCCAGCACGACGACGCAGCGCGCCACATCGCCGGCCGATTGCGGAAGTGGCGAGATGTGCATCAAGCCCAACACATGCGACCAGCCGTAGCCAAGCACCATCGTCGGCAGCAGCAGTGGAACGGGAAGCACGGTCCAAATCGCGCGGGAGACGTGTGACACGGAACGACCGACCGCAACCGCGATCGGCACCGACAGGACCACCGCAAGCAGCGCCGAGAGAATCGCATAACTAGCCGTGCGGGCGAAGAGCCCGAGCATGCGCTCGTCCCAGAATCCTGCGACAAGAGCACGCGGCTGGGTGATGACAACCGACATCGCCCAGAACACCGGCAACCCGCAGAGCAACAGCACCGGCGCGAGGAGCAACATCCCGGCGCGATTGCCGGAAGAGACGAAGTGCGATCTATTTCGATGGCCGGTTGGATTCAACGTCGCCAGCTTACCCCAGCGTTACAAAAAATCAGTCCTTCGGCTCGCGTCCTTCCAGAATATCCGCCGCCCGGCGTACCGCCTGCGGCATCGCCTTGGCGACTTCGGCGTAGTCGATCTTCATGGCGCGAAACTCGGTTTCCTTCGATCGCACGCTCCATCCGGAGAACTTCGCATCGATCAATGCTTTCTCGGTTTCGGCGCTGACAAGAAAATCGATAAGTTGCTTCGACTCGACCTGGATGTCATCACGTTTAATCAGTGCGATGGTAGACGGAATCGCGAGCGTACCTGCTTCGCCGGGCTTCTGATCGGGAAGTATCGCGCTCGTGAGCGGTGGATCGGCGGAAGCGACATCGTCATTGTCGGTGAGTCCGGCCGCGAAATTGTTTGCCTTGATCTGCTCCACCACCATGCTGTTGCCGCCGACGAGCGTGACGCCATTTTCGCGGAGCTTGCGGAAGAATTCGTCCGCCTTCTCTCGCCCGCGCGTGACATAGATCGCGGCCACATGTCCGCCGATCGTGCCGATGGCGGGTTTGCCCATGACGATCTTGTTCTTGAATACGGGCTTGGTCAGCTCGTCAATCCCCTGCGGCATGTAACTCCAGATCGCCGCCAGCGCAATCACGCGGGCGCGGATGCCGCAGCCGGTCCATCGTTGCTTTGCGTCCTTGAACTGTTCGCGAATCGCGGCGCTATCCGCGGGCGCGTAGGGTTCAAACATTCCCTCATCGGCCAGCAAGACCGTGTGAAACGGTTCATTTCCCCACCACACATCGCACCGCGGATGCTCTCTCTCCGCCCGCAGCCGCTCTGCCAATCCGATCGATTTGGTGGCTTCGGTATCCGTCACGATTCTTACCGCGACGCCGGTCTTCTTCGTGAATGCTTCAACAACCGGCTTGGCCACCGGTTCATCGACCGATGTGTAAAGCACGATTTCTCTTGCCATCAACGGTTTTGAGAAAGCGAGAAATAGAATGAAACCGCAGATGAACGCAGATAAACGCAGATAAGACCAAAGGCGCAATTCCCATCTGCGTTTATCTGCGTTCATCTGCGGTTCCCAAATTCTTCGCTTTGGTGAGTGGATTACTTCGCGTCTTCGCCGAGGGAGCCGAAGTAGTCTTTGACAACGCTCTGGCCGCCGCGCCCGACGCGTTCGGAATCGACTTCGTCGGTGGCGTCCTGAAGCTGGGCTTCGGCGACTTCGCGGATCTCGGCCTTGGAATCGCCCTTAAGCGCATCGGCTTTAACAAGGCTGGCGGCGATCAGCTTGCCGGATTCGATGTCTTTCGACTTGCTGACTTCCTTCTTGATCGTGAAAGGCGATTCGGCCATTCCGATGTTGCCGCCCTTGCCAATGCCGGGACCACCTTGGCCGCCACCTTTATTGCCTTGGGGCTGACCTTGTTGTCCGCCTTGGCCCTGACCCTGACCTTCGCCTTGACCTTGTCCTTGGCCGTTGCCAGGGTTTTGACAGGCGCCTTGCGCATCGGCGGCCGCCTGCTGAGCGGCGTTCTGGGCGGCGGCGACTTGCTGGGCGTCTTGGGCGATCGCCTGCATGTTCTGCAACTGCTGCTGCATCTGCTGATTGGCTTGCGCCATCTGCTGTTGCGGCGTCTGACCGCCGGCCTGTTGACCGTTGTTTTGGCTGTTCTGGCCCTGACCCGACTGCTGGCCTTGCTGGCCGGATTGACCTTGCTGACCGCTCTGTCCCGGCTTCGCGCCGGCTTGTTGCTGGCCACCCTGTTGACCGGCTGCCTGCTGCATCGCCTGCGCCATGCTGGCGGCCGCCTGCTGCAACTGCTGCGCTTGCGCCTGCGTGTTGGCCTGTCCCTGCAATTGCTGAAGCATCTGCTGGACCTGCTGCTGCTGGGCCTGCGTCGCGCCGGCTCCATTATTCATCTGCTTCATGGCTTGTTGGGCCATCTGCTGAAGTTGCTGCTGGGCCTGCGGATTTCCCTGGGCGGCCTGTTGCATGGCTTGCATCGCCTGCTGGGCCTGCTGCTGGTTCATGCCCATCTGCTGCAGCTTGTTCTGCATCTGCTGTTGCTGCTTGGGATCGTTGGCCATCTTCTGCAGTTGATTGGCCATCTTCTGCATCTGCTGCGCGGCTTTTTCCTTCTGCTCGTCGGTCATCTGGTCAAACTTTTTGACCGTGTCATCGAGCTTGTCCATCGCGCCGGTGATGTTGCCCTTGGCCAGTTCCTTTTGCGCCTCGGCGACAGGGCCTTTGTCGTCCTGGCCCGGATCCATCTTCTCGAGCAGGCGGTCATTATTCTTGGCGTCGTTGAACTTCTGGTTCTTCTCGATCTGTTCCTTGGTGGCCTTCTGCACATCCTGCAGCGCGGCCAGCGCCTTGCGATTGGCAGACGCCGGATCGACGTGAGACGATCGGGCCAGTTCTTTCAACTCAGCTTTGGCTAGCTGGATCGTTTCCTTATCGGTGACCGCCTTCGGCGCTGCTTCAATGGCGGCGATCGCTTTTTTGACCGTTTCCTGGGCCTGGCTCATCGCCTTCTGCTCTTCTGGCTTCTTTGGCTGCTCTTTCGGTTCATCCGACGCAAACAGATTCCGCGGCTGGACGAACACGAGCAACCCTGCCGCCACGCCCGCGATCACCATCGCGGGGAAGATCGGCTTGGGAAACAGGATCGGGAACTTTTTATGCAGGTTCGCGTTGGCGGCCGTCTGTTCGGCATCGAGGATAGCGGCCTGGCTGAAAGGATCGGAATTGTGGCGGGCGTGCAGAGCCGTAGAGAACTTCTCCTGCAAACCCAGCCGGTCATCAATCGCGACGGCCGTCAGCAGCGCACCGGGGCGGCGCAGGATGCCAACGATGATCGCCACGACGCCAGTTGCGCCGAGCAGGCTCCAGAGCACCGCCTTCTCGTGCGGCAGCGTCCACAGCGTAAATTGCCGCACCAGCACATACGCAAGCACGAGGATGGCGGCCACCAGCAACGCCTGCGCCCAGGCGAAGACTAACTCCGCGAGCGCCAGTTTGTTGCGAACATGGGAAATATGGGAATCGATTCGGCTCATAGTTAACCCGCCCTTGTCGAACAACCCCTGATTCTACCCTTACCAGCCGTCGGGTAGCAAAGGGAATCGGCCGGCACAGACCAGTTAGACGCCCGGGCTTCACCCAGGTTCCTTAACGCAGCACAATTGTCTGAAAACCGTTGAAATTCTCATGATTCATGAACGTTTGATGAAAATCGAGGTCTTGTAACAAAACAACTTTCGTGGCGTATATTATCCAGTCAGCCGGTAACGGTTGGTTGTATATGCCTCTCAAACAGGTCGGGGAACTCTCCAGTCAGAACCAAAAGAACCGATGCGTTCGGTTTTCTGCTGCGCACCCTCCGAACATGTCCATGATCGACGGCACGAAACCAAGTCACGGCTGGTTCTTGTTCATGTTTGCATTCACAGGGGGTGAATCGACAAAGCACATCCACTCAATACGGCCATAGCTGCCGTACGCAGTACCAAATGAAACTGAAATAAATGCTTTACTAAAAAACGTCCGCTCGTGTCTCTAAACAACGCACTGCAAAGCTGGGAACGGCTTTGGTTTCTAACAAATATCTCTCGGGGAAATATCTCCATGTTCGAGTCTATTGAATCACGCGTCCTTTACTCAGCCTCTGTGACCAACGGCGTATTAACCGTCGGTGGTACCTCCGGCGACGATCTCATCCTCCTGGTGGGTGATAGCGCAATCCAGAACAAGATCACGGTCTACACCCGCCACTACTCCGGCGATGGCAATAACCAGGTCAGCGAATCCGAAAAAGTCGGTACGTTTGCCGGCGTTAAATCCATCGTCGTGAACGGCGGCGACGGCGATGACTTCCTCATCGCCAACGATCGCGTCCGCATTCCCGCCACCTACAACGGCGGCAAGGGGAACGATCTGATCCAGGCCGGCTATGGCAACGATGTCGTTAACGGCGACGCGGGCAATGACACGCTCTTCGGCGGTCGTGGCAATGATAAGTCCAACGGCGGCGACGGCGACGACACCTTCATCGCAACCGCCGAAACCAATGGCGATCTGCTTGATGGCGGCGCAGGCGTCGATACCGTGAAGTTCACCAACACCGGCTTCGGTGTGAAAGCTTATCTCACCGTCTCCAAGCCGGGTGCCACCATCGACTACTCCGGCTACGGCGGTAACGCCAACTTCACCACTTACTATAAGAACACCGAAAACATCGATGGGTCTGACCAGGATGACGCCATCGCCTACATGGTGCTCGATAACGCCTTCGGCTTTACCGGCACAGTGAACGGCAACGGCGGCAACGACAAGATCACCGTCAACATTGCCCGCACCAACCTTGCGGGCAAGTTCGCAGCGAACGGCGGCGAAGGGAATGACACCATCGATGCTTCCAAAGCCAAGTCCAGCGTCAGCCTGAATGGCGACGCCGGTGACGACATCATCTACGCCCGCAACGGTGCCAAAGACAACATCCGCGGCGGCACCGGCAAAGACTCCGCCCAACGCGATTCGGCCGAAGCATTGGTCGACTCGATTGAGGTGACTTTGGCTTAATCCAGCCAAACGAGAATCTCTTACTCACGATGCAGCCCCTGGCGGAATCTCAATGATGACGCCGGGGGCTGCATTTTTGTTGACGGCGTTATAAAAAATCGAGTCTTACCGACGTGCGACAAACTTCCGCCCTTCCGCGTCGGGTTCGAGCGCAAGACCGGCAGACCGGAGAAACTGAACGATGTCATTCCCAAATGCGTCGATCTCCGATCGCGAACCTGACATGCCCACAATCTTCAGGTCGGTATCGCGCTTGGGGAAATTAGGCTCCAACGGAGTCCTCGTGGCGGATCGTTCAAACCAGATTGCGACGTTCCAATCAGCCAAATCCCTACCCGACATATGGCTGCCCTGTCCGGCACTCCAGGAAAGGGATGTGATGCCATCAAGGGCGACGCGTAGGTAGTAGAAGCGGCCGCCGAAGAAGTGATAGCCGTAGCTGAAAATCGGTCCGGCGGAGTCAGTTTCGATCTGGAGAAAGTGCTTTTGGGAATAGTTTCCCAGAACATGGACCAACAATTGGCCGAATCCGCCCTCCTGTCGTGCGAATCCCCACACGACCGCGATAACGATGATTAGCCAAACGCCCGAGCAGACCAGAGATGCCGTCGAGACACCGCGATTTTGGATCAGGTTATCAGCGGCCAAGTAACAGAAGCCGAGTAGTATCAGGTAGAGAATCGTCGCGCCGATCGCCACGCGAACCGGCTGGCGGATCGAGAGCGGTTCGGGCGTTGGCGAATCTTTTGCAGCGGCAGCCATGTGAAGATGGTGAACCAATCATAACGCGCGGGTGGATTCGTTCATTGTCTTCCAAGAACTCCCAAGATCATTCCTGGGATTAAACCGGCTTCTAGTACAGCCAAACGTGCTAACGATCAGCCAAGTGAATACGATATAGATATGTCCACCGCCCCCGCCCACACCGACGGCACCGCACTAGTCGCCGAAGACCCCTGGCTCGAGCCTTACAGCCATCATTTGCGGCAACGCTATGAGCGCTACGAGAAGGTGCTGCATTCCTTTGACGCCAACGGCGGACTGCTGGGGGATGTGTCGCTGGGGCATAAATATTTTGGGCTCAACCGCGGCGAGTATGCCGGGAAGCAGGGAGTCTGGTATCGCGAGTGGGCGCCGGGCGCGTTGCAACTGCGGCTGATCGGCGACTTCAACGGGTGGGACCGATTCGGCCATCCAATGGTGCGCGATCAGTATGGCGTCTGGTCGCTCTTCCTCCCCGATGATCTGTACAAAGACCGCCTGACGCACGGTTCGCGCATCAAGGTGCACGTCGTGCTCCCTGACGGATCGACGATGGATCGAATCCCGGCCTACGCGAAGCGCGTGATCCAGGAGCCGCAGACGATTAACTTTGTCGCTCAATATTGGGAGGCGGAGAAGCCTTATATCTGGCGCAACAAGAGCCCGGAAATCGTCGGCGGGTTGCGCATCTACGAATCGCATGTGGGCATGGCGCAGGAAGAAGGCCGGGTCGGCACTTATCGCGAGTTTGCCGATAACGTACTGCCGCGCGTCGTGAAGGGCGGATACAACGCCGTGCAGCTCATGGCCATTCAGGAGCACCCGTATTACGGATCGTTCGGGTATCACGTCAGCAATTTCTTCGCACCCAGTTCGCGCTTTGGCACGCCGGAGGATCTGAAGTTTCTGATCGATACGGCCCACGGCTACGGCATCAAGGTCATCATGGATCTGGTCCACTCCCACGCCGTGAAGAACACGCACGAGGGGCTGAACCTGTTTGACGGCACCGATCACCAATACTTCCACGCCGGCCCGCGCGGGCAACACTCGGCGTGGGACAGCATGTGCTTCGACTACAGCAAATACGAAGTCCTGCGATTCCTGCTGAGCAATTGCCGCTACTGGATCGATGAGTTTCAGTTTGATGGCTACCGCTTCGACGGCGTCACCAGCATGCTCTACCTTGACCACGGACTGGGCAAAGCATTCGGCAGCTACGACGACTATTTTGATGGGAACGTCGACCGAGACGCCGTAGCGTATTTGCAGCTGGCGAACGATCTGATCCACAAAATCCAGCCAGATTCAATCACAGTGGCGGAAGATGTGAGCGGCATGGTGGGCATGGCCCGCTCGGTTTCGGATGGCGGCATCGGATTCGACTACCGGCTCGCGATGGGCGTGCCCGATTACTGGATCAAGCTGCTCAAAGAGCGCAAGGATGACGACTGGCGCCTCGACGAAGTGTTCAACACGCTCCTCAACCGCCGGCACACCGAAAAACACGTTGGCTACGCCGAAAGCCACGATCAGGCGCTGGTGGGCGATAAGACGATCGCGTTTCAGCTTATGGACCAGGAGATGTACTGGAACATGAGCAAGGATCGCCAGAGCGTGATCATCGATCGCGGCATCGCGCTGCACAAAATGATCCGCCTGATCACGTTCTCACTGGCAGGCGAAAGCTATCTCAATTTCATGGGCAACGAGTTTGGCCATCCGGAATGGATCGATTTTCCCCGCGAAGGCAACGGCTACAGCTACCACTACTGCCGCCGCCAGTGGAGCCTGGCCGACAACGATCAGCTGCGATACAAGGGCCTAGGCGAGTTTGACCGCGCGATGATGAAGCTGGACGAGCAATTCAAGCTGCTGCCGGACAAGTTCATCGAGCATTTGATGATCCACGAAGACAACAAGCAGATGGTCTTCCGCCGCGGGCCACTGGTGTTTGTCTTCAATTTTCACCCGCACAACAGCTACTCCGACTGGCGCATCCCCGTCCCCGACCCAACCGACTACCGCGTGATCCTCAACACCGATTCCAAACGGTTTGAGGGACCGGGGCTGTGTAAGGAAAATCAGACGTACCCGATCCAGCGCGTGGGTGAGGCGGACCGTGCGCAGAGTCTGCAGATCTATGTGCCGGCCAGGAGCGCGCAGGTGTTGGCGCCGGTGGTGTGATGCAATGACTGCGGCCGGCGTAGGTAAGGTGAGAATGCCTACCGCCGCGCAGCCGGCCGCTTCATCTGTTCCTCAACACCGGGCGCATAATAGGGCGGCAGGCTTTGGCCGGGCTTCTGGTCGATGACGTATGTCCATCCGTCTTCAGCACTGCTTTTTTCTTTCGCCACTTCAAATAAATGATTCATCTCGGCCCGGTCAAAATCGTGACCGTTCACGGGCTTGTAGTCGAGCGGAACCATGCTCAGCCAGAACGATGCGTGGTGCGCTTTGGCGAAATCCTGGATTAGAAGCTGGTTGTCGTGCGACTGAGCCGCGAGCAACATGGAAACGGCGCGAAATGCGACAGGCAGGGTGCGATTTGCCGGATTCGCGGGGCTGATCGTGCCCTCTCCATTGATGATCACATAAATGCGAAGATCCCCACCTTCGAGACTCAACTGAGGAGAAAGTGCCTCGTCGAGAAAAACGCTCGCCCGCGCGCCGCCATCGACATGCCGATGTCCGCCGATATTGACCGGCGGGAAAACACCGGGAATGGATGCAGTTGCGAGAACCACACATCGATACAGGTCATACTGTTTCTCTCGCGCGATTTGGCTCAAATCCCAGAATACGAGCTCGCCGGATTCGAGTTCGCAAGTAGCGACACAGATTCGGCGTTCGCCATTGTGTGAAACCTCGGCAACGCGGTCGATCACCTCATCGGTGATCAGCTTCTGAATCAATTCACCCAGCGGCGCAGAGTCATAGATCGACGGCGACCAAAGGGCCGAGACAAGCGGCGGGAAGCGTTGCCGCATGACATCGCCGCGGTCAACCGTGGTGTAACCGCGGATGAGAATGCTGTCGTCGCCGATGAACGCGGCCGTCGCCTGGAGACCGCCCGTGCTGATTCCGGTTACGAGATCAAAAGATTCCGGCCTTGGTTCCTTAGTATTCTCCACCCATCCATGCAAAAAACCCGCTCCCCAGGCACCCCACGCCCCGCCGCCGGATAATGCCAGAACGTTGATCACCTGGCCGCGCGCCGCTTTGCTGCGCTGCTGGGCCATCGTGTTGTCGTCGAACGGGTCAGATTCGTGAATCTGAAACCGGGCAACGTCTTGCGCCTCTTTGCTCAGATCAATGAGCGGGCCTTTGCACCCCGTCGCGACCATGATCAGCAGGAAACACATCGCGAGACGCATATGATCTCCTTTTGTGGCCCAAATTACCGACTTTGCCACTGGACCGGCAAACCTCCGCCGGTCTGACGACAGGCCGTGCAGCGTTTCGAGTAAACTGTTCGCGTTATGCGTGTCATCGATCTCCAACTCCTCGACTACCGCTCCGCCTGGGCCGAGCAGGAGCGGGTGCACGCCGAGGTGCTGGCCGGGGGTGAGGAGGCGATTCTATTAGTCGAGCACCCGCCGGTGATTACGTTCGGCCGCCGAGCGGAGGAGAGCGCAAAGCATCTGGTCGCCGGTGCCGATCTACTGGCGAAAATGGGCGTGGAAGTCGTCGAATCCGATCGCGGCGGCGATATCACGTTTCATGGGCCGGGACAGTTGGTGGCGTATCCGATTATCCGGCTGGCCGATCACCAGCTCAGTGTGGGTGGCTATGTGAAGGCGCTGGAGCACGCCGTGATTCGGGCGCTCGGTGAGGTCGACATCCGAGCGCAACTCGAACCCGGCGCGATCGGCGTCTGGGTTAGCCCCAAATCCCCACCAAGCCCAGATCACCCCGACGACCAACTCGCCAAGATTTGCGCACTCGGTGTACGCATCAAGCGCGGCGTCTCGCTTCACGGGATCGCGCTTAACGTGACGACCGATCTCTCCTATTTCAACCTGATCGTCCCGTGTGGATTGTCAGGCCGCCCCGTCACTTCGATGCGCGAAATCCTCGGCGAACAAACGCCTTCGATGGACGATGTGAAAAAAGTGGTTGTGGAATCGATCAATTTTTGCGTTCGCTCCGGCGCGTGAGACAATGCCTCCGTCATGCAGTTCTTTTCGGCACTCAGCACGCGCCAAGACTCCGAAGCCGCCGTCCACGACGTCATCGAGCAGTTGCGCGCGCATGTCGATACATTTGATCTGCTGTCGGTTTTCTTCACGCACCACCACAGCGGCGACGCCGACTCGATTGCACAGACATTGCAGGACGCGTTCGCCGAGCCGACGCTCATCGGCTGCTCCAGCGAAGGCGTGATCGCCGCCGGGCGCGAGATTGAGGATGTTCCCGGGCTCGCGGTGCTCGGCGCTCGCTTGCCGGGCGTGCGCATCAACCCCTTCCACATCAGCCGCGCCCAGTGGCCGGCGGCGATGAAGGATCAGGACAGTTTTACGGACCATCTCAGCATTCATTCGGATACGCGGGCCGTCATCGCGCTGGGAGACCCATGGACGACGCCCATCGGCTCAGTTCTACAGGAATTTGCTGATTTTACGCCGAATCTGCCCTTAGTTGGCGGCATGGCCTCCAGCGGTCAGCGGGCCGGCGAAAACGTGTTGTTGTTCAACGATGCCCGGTTCGACGAGGGACTCACCGGCGTCTCGCTGAGCGGTCCGATTGTTGTCGAAACCGTCGTCTCGCAAGGGTGCCGCCCGGTCGGCGAGCGATTTGTTGTCACTCGCGGGGAAGGCAACACCATCCAACAACTCTCCGGCCGACCGGCGCTGACCGTCCTGGAACACATGGTGCATTCGCTACCGGAGCCCGAGAAGCAGCTTCTCTCGCGCGGCCTGCTCATCGGGCAGGCCATGACAGAATATAAAGACACTTTCGCCCGCGGCGATTTTGCGGTGCGGAGCATTGTGGATGTCGATGCCAAGAATAAGACGCTCGGCGTGGGAGACTACATCCGCGTGGGGCAGACGGTTCAATTCCATGTGCGCGACGAGATCACGGCCGATGAGGATCTGAATCTACTACTCGCCGCGCGCAAGACGGCCACCCCGGCCGGCGCGCTGCTCTTTAGCTGCAATGGCCGCGGCTCGCGATTGTTTTCCCAGCGGAATCACGACGCCCAGGCCGCCGCCCGCTTAATGCCCAACGTCCCGCTCGTCGGCTTCTTCGCCGCCGGCGAACTCGGCCCCGTCGGCGGCCGCAATTTCATCCATGGCCACACCGCCAGCTTCGCACTATTCTCGTCGCCATGAGCCAGCCGCTCGATTACGACACAACACCGCGACCGCAAACCGGCCGACGCGATATCGCCTACTTCGTCCCGATGGCGATCTTCCTCCTCTTCACATTCCTCGGCGGCTCATATAAATCGTTCTATCCGCTCTCATATGTCCTCAAGACCGGTATCGTCGCGATCGCGCTTTACTGCTTCTGGAACTACTACACCAAGATCCGCTGGACGCATCTCGGCTGGGGCGTCGCGTTTGGGATCATCGGCACCGTCCAGTGGATCGGCATGGAAAAACTGCTGATGAGCAACGACGCGCTCTCCTGGACGCGCATGACCAAGGACATTCAAGGCGAAGCATTTCGCCCGCATGAGTTTTTCAAGGCCGCGCCCGCGCTGATGTGGGGCTTCATCGCGATCCGCTGGGCCGGCGCATCGCTGCTCGTCCCGGTGATGGAAGAGCTCTTCTGGCGCGATTTCGCGTGGCGCAGCATTGCCAGCCCCAATAACTTTGAGCTGCAGAAGGTGGGCGAATACGACCGCAACGCGTTCTGGGTCGTCCCGCTTCTGTTCGCCAGCGTTCACCAGCAATGGCTCACGGCCATCGTCTGGGGATTGCTTATCGCGCTGCTACTCGTCAAGACGCGCAGCCTCGGTGCCTGCATCGTTATGCATGGCGTCACCAATTTTCTGCTCGGTGCGTACGTTCTCTATTCCCACTACGTCCGGCATGTGGATGAGTGGTACTTCTGGTAATCCGCGTGTCCCGACGGCAAACCAATCTCACAAGATGTCGTCTGACGCACTGCCAAGTAAATCGCGGAGATCGGATCGATCAATCGCCGCTGGCGCACTGCTTGCGGCATTGCCTTGGACAAACGCCGACACGCTCCGCGATCCCTTTGCGACCACATTGATCGTATACGTCATGTCAGCCTGGAACGCGCCGAGTAACGGCGGGCTCGCGCTGTTGTCCGGGCCGGAGCCGACGAAGTGCAAAACATGCTTGCCCACCGAAAGCGGCTTGAGCATCAGATAAAATCCATCAGCGGCGGCGGCATTGGGGCCGGGGGCGCTTTCGTTGAAGAAGACTTGTGTGATGCTGAACTTCGCCGGCTGCGTGTATTTGAACGCGAGTGATTTCTCGCGATGCTTCGCGACGTCGGCAATCTTCACGCCGTCGAGCCGGGCGCTGAGGCCGCGGAATGTGTCGGTCTGCTTCACGGCAAACGCCGCGAGTTGCGACGGCGTGTAATGTCCCGGCACGCTGTCAAACTTGGGCGGATCGGCCGTGTCGGGATTGCTCCATTCGTCATTCAGCATGGGCACAAAGATCGGCGTATCGGAAGGCACAGTCACCGTGCGACTGATTTTGCCGCCAAAGAAACTGCCCGCCAGCATCACCACTTTCCCATTGGGGCTGGTGAAGGTGTGAGTGGTCTTAAGAATATCTCCGTCATTTAGTGGCCCGTCGAATTGCGGGTTGATGATGGTCTTTCCATCGGCCGCGTAGACGGGGATGGCAAAGATCCCCTTCCAGAAATCCGCCGCATATTGCGGCAACCGCTGGCCGGCGACCAAGGCGTTCGGCTCGTATACCGGTGACACGGCAAACATCTGCCTTTGTTCAAGGAACTCAAAGGTCGCGCCAGAAGAACTGAAATTTCCGACAGACATGATGATCCCTTCGTAAGAGGTGCGAGGGGGGAGATTTTAAGCATCTCTCCACCAGAACCGTCCGATAATTTGTGTACGAGCCATCCCCAAACAAGGGGGTTAGGCGTACGCAAAAAATGATGCGGCATATATTTTCGGTCGGGGCAAGGGGAATAAGTGCTCACACATATCGATTGAGCTAACTCCATGCGTCAAACTGTCCGATGGCAGTCACAGGTCGGCACGAATCGAGATCAAAACCGTTGCGCAAATACACGATTGCCAAGATTATTATCCTGATCGCTTCGGTCACGCTCTCGATCGCGTTTGAGCGATTGAGCCGTCCGTATTCGCCTCAGACGCGGACGCTTGATGAGCAGGCCTCTCGCCTGCTCGACGACCAGGCCAATCTTGTCACCGAAACATTACGGCAGGCTGTCGTCCCGGCCATGCAGCGGACCGATCTATTCGCCAAAGACCCACAGATCATCCACGCGCTCCGCGAAAACGACGGAGCCGGCGTTCAAAAGCTGCTCAATCGAGCCATTCAACAATCGACCGAGATCGATGCCATCGCGGGCTTCGACTCGCACGGACAGTTCATCGCGATCAATTCGGTGTACGCCGACGGAAAGACCGTCGATCCGCTTCGGTTAGCCAGACTGAGACAGCTGAAGTTTGATCGCGAGATCATTCAGGGCTGCGTGCGCAACACCAGCGATACGCCCCTGTTGGAGTTTCAACTCCAGTGCGATATCACGCCGGCGCTCTTCGACAGCAGCGGGCTAAGCGTGGCCTATTCCAAGCCCGTGATGGACAGCGACGGAAAAAAGGTGGGCGTCGTCAGCTCGCGGATGCGCTTTGAGCGGCTCAATCGAATCCTCGAAAGCAGCGATTTCGCAAAACGGGCGGGCAACGGCTTGTTCTTCGTGGCCGACAGCGGGCGGGTATTTGACGAATCCATGAACTCGAACAAGACGGCCCCGCCGCTTGTTCCAGAACAGCTCAACAGCTTGCTGAAGCCGCTGATCAGCGGCAAAGGCCAATCGGTCGTCACCGCGATGCCTTGCGGTCTTGTGTATATCTTTTCGGTTCCCAGCCTGACAACCGTCTCCGGCGGCGGCATCCACCTGATGATGCTCGCGGGGAACGACTGGATCGGCCAGCGCGCCGCCTCGGCGGTTACCGTCCGCCGCGCGACCGCCACCGTGATCGGACTTGGCATCGGCGTCATCGGCCTGATCCTCGTCTCAATGTTCGAACAGCGCATTGCGATGAAAGAAGTACAGGCAGCGCGCAAGCTCGCCGAAGCGGCCACACTCGCCAAGAGCAGCTTTCTGGCCAACATGAGCCACGAGATCCGCACGCCCATGACGGCGATCCTGGGCTACGCCGACATGCTCCAGGACAATACGCTCTCGCACCAACAGCAGGCACAGAATATCCAGACCATCAAGAGCAGCGGCAATCACCTTCTCTCGATCATCAATGACATTCTCGATTTCTCGAAAATCGAGGCCGGGCAGATGAGCCTGGAATCGATAGACTTCGCGCCATTCGAAATCGTCGAAGACGTTCGCCATATGATGGCGATGCGCGCCAGTGGCAAAGGGCTGAAACTTGAAGTCGAATACGCCTGGCCTATCCCGGCGAAGCAGCTTGGCGATCCAACGCGCCTGCGGCAGATTTTGGTCAACATGGTCGGCAACGCGATCAAGTTCACCGAGGCCGGCAGCGTGCGGATTCGCGTCGCGATGAAATCGGGAACCGCGCCGGAACTGCTGATCGAAGTGATCGACACCGGCATCGGCATCTCAGCGGAGGGAATCGCCCGTCTCTTCAAGCCCTTCTCACAGGCCGACAATTCCACAACGCGTGTATTCGGCGGAACCGGGCTTGGGCTCGCGATCAGCAGCCGACTGTGCGCTCAAATGGGCGGCGAACTAAGCGTTCGCTCCACACCCGGCGAGGGAAGCACATTTACCGTTCGCCTGCCAATTCGGGTGAAATCAACACTTACCCTGATGAACGCTGAGCCGCTGAAGATCGTCACCGAAGCGCCCAAGCCGGCGCTTGCGATGGTGCTCGCCGGAAAACGTGTATTGCTGGTCGAAGACGGGCTCGACAACCAGCACTTGATCTCGTTCATCGTCCGTAAGCTCGGCGGCGACGTGCAAGTGGCGGGAAATGGGCAACTGGGCGCCGACGCAGCGATCAACGCTCAAAAGGATGGCCGGCCGTTTGATCTGATTTTGATGGACATGCAGATGCCCGTCCTCGACGGCTACGGCGCTACGGCGCTGATCCGAAAGCACGGCATCGCGACCCCGATCGTGGCGCTCACCGCCAACGCCATGGCCGGCGACCGCGATCGCTGCCTGGCCGCGGGGTGCAATCACTATCTCGCCAAGCCGATCGATCGCGCGGAGTTTATTCGCGTTTGCGATGAGCAGCTTCACACTCAACATCGCAAAGCGGCGTAAGAGACATGCATCACGCTCTTACTTCGCGACCGTCGGATCCCAGCCGTCTTCGCCTTTGAGGACGCTGGAGACGGTGTAAGCCGCGGCTTCATCGGGCGTGAGTTGCTTCGCCCATGTCACACGCTTCGAGAGATCAAGCGGCTTGCCTTCCAGATCGGTCGAGCCGAACTCGGAAAAGCGCGTCGTCTTCTCCGGCTCGGTGTTTTTGGAGTCCCACGGATGCCATCCCTCAGCGCGAATGTGCGGACCCATCTTTGTGCGAATGAACGCAACCGCAGCATTTCGGCCCTGCGCCCATTGCCACGGGCGGCCGAGGTAAGTGGGAACTGGCTTCTCGTCCCCTGAAATTAATGTGCAATCGAGAAAGACGTAACCGAACTGCGTCTCCGGCTTGGTGCGAGCGGCGG